>Ga0190272_10000102_pt1 | contig 57598 bp, 49 predicted proteins | sample Popmic504T_FD_133746 | JGI IMG/M metagenome (GOLD analysis project Ga0190272, IMG submission 133746) | Populus adjacent soil microbial communities from riparian zone of Shoshone River, Wyoming, USA - 504 T | ecosystem: Environmental > Terrestrial > Soil > Riparian zone | place: USA: Wyoming...
GCGGGCAAGCTAAACACGAAGTTTGGCGATTCGGAGTCCCAGCCCGTAGCAGCGTCGTCCGATGAACCAAGCGGCCCGTATCGAACGCCTCAATACTGGGTGCCTCCGCAATCTGGCCTACAGCGCAGTTTTCCTGCCCCAGTCGGGGGCCTGGCTTCAAAGCCAGTTACTTCAAGCACGGAAACGGCACATAACCAGACAAACTGGAACCCACAGATGGGGCCGCAGGCAAGTGCTCCCGCTGGCGCCCAAACAACAGAAGCTGCTGACGCTTCATTACCGCCATCTGACATCGAGATTCAAGCTGAAGACGACGGTATGGTCGCTTCGGTTTTTTCGGGATCCAGTGTCATCGTAGTTATGACTCTGGGTTTATTCGGCCTACTAGTTTCGCGCAAGCTTCGGTCACGTCAAGTTGTGGTGGAAGTCAAAGAAACCGCAGCTGAACCTGGTGACGACGAACTGCTGGAAATGACCTCGGCGATGGAATCCAACAACGTGGGTCTACCGGAAAGTCTGGTGAAGAGCTCCCCTTCAGGTCGTTCGAATGGCTCAAACGGCTCATCGTCGTTGGCTCGCCAGACCACAACACGTATGCAGGTCGCGGGACCAACCTCTCTCTTTGGTGCATATCGAATCGATCAGGAAGTCGGGAAGCTGGTCTTTGGACAGGCACACCGAATCGATGTTTTGTCATCGCGTGCGATTGATGACCGCCGAGCCATAGAAGCTTCGTTGATCAAGAGCGTGAACTCACCCGACCTCGATGAAAATGGTCGCCGCAAAGCGCGTGAGGCCCTCGAAGAGTATGGTTTCGTGGCCCGCCAATGTGCAGCACTTCTCCTGGCGTCGGATGCTTTTGAGCGCACCTCGGCTGCGCGAACGCTCGGCGAGATCAAGTCTCCATCTTCGCTCCCGTTTCTTCTGGAAGGACTCTACGACTCAGAGCCGATCGTTCGTAATCAGGCGGTGATGAGTATCGGTGAACTAAAACTTCCAGCGGCTATCGGTGCGCTACTCGATGTCGCCCGAACACACCCGGACGTTCCGAGTGGCTTGCTGAGCCGCACTTTGAGCGCCTGCTCAGTCGAAGGATTAGACTTCTTTGACGCTCTCATGCCGGAACCATCGTTATTGGGTGGGGCTCACGATGACATTGTTGAGCAGATCACTCACCTGGAACCTATTGCCTCTGTCGAAGAGCTGCCTGAGTCTTCCGACGATGAGCGTCTTGCCCAGGCGTTGACGTTAGTCGCCAGCAGTGATGTTCAGGAACGCGCAGAAGCTCTGAAGGCTCTCGCGCAATTTCGGGTGGCGAGTGCTATTGAAGCCATGGCGATTGTGGCCCGCAACGACGTTGAGCCGAATCTACGTTCCGTGGCAATCTCGAGCCTGGGCACGATCAACCACGAATCAGTGTTTCCCTCAATTCTTATCGGAATGGCCGATGAAGCGCGAGAAGTTAGGGCCGCATCAGCCCGTTCGCTAAATCGACTGAGTTTCGACAGGGCGGAGGCTTACGTGCGCGTGATCGAAACCAGTGACCAGCCCATCATCGATCAAGTGGCGAAGGCCTGTATTCAGGCGGGAATAGTATCTCAAAACCTGGATCGCCTGGCCGCCAGCGATCATCGGCAGGCATATGAAACGTTTTCGCTCATCTGCCTGCTGGCGAAGGCGAAAATGAGTCAACCAGTTCTGGATGCGATTTCGGATCATGCGAATGGTGACGTGCGCATCAAAGCTGTGCATCTGTTGGCTTGCACGGGTCAACCCGGAACTGCAAATCAACTTCGTGAGTTGGCCGTGAAGGATGGAATGCGCGAAGACGTTAAGACTGCTTTGCTGGAGGCTCTATATAAACTGGAGCAGGAGAATTCCAAGGAAGTCGTAACGGAAAGTTCGGCCGACGTTGATACCGATTCAGTGGAAACCTCAGAAGAGGCCATATCTCCTGAGCTTTCTGGCGATCTTGACGTGGCAATGATTGCCACCTTTGATCTTGAAGCGGAAACGCCAGACAGTCCTGACTCCAGCCACCAATTTGAATTCGCGCCGACTCTGGAAGTCGCAACGCTTGAAGAAATTGAAGAATGATCTTCTGGACTCCAGAGCAGTCCGAACGCATAATATGAACGGCCGCTCTCCCTCCACCGCCCCAATGAAAACGAATTCACACCAGATAGATGACTTTAGGAACGGATGGCTTCTAGTCACCGTTTTGTTTGCGTTTCTCGGCCTCATCTCGATTGGAGCCGCGATTGGACACACCCAGGTCAAGAACCAAAAGCGCGTCACGGCACTTCAGTTGGGAGATTCTGCGGACGGTGCCCGCGTCACTATTGTTTCTGATTCGGCATTAAATGATTACGAGGCGTTCCGTCGGGGTGATCGGTTTTACGTGAAAATCCCGCTCGCAGAGTTTAGCGCGGCCACTCCCACTTTTCATGGCAACGGGTTTGAAGACGTCCGCGTTCAGAAAGTTGGAGACAGCGTCATAGTTTCCTTCAAACTTCAGCCGGGGGCGACGGCACGCGTCGATCAACGTTCAAACCGGCTCGATGTTATTTTTTCCGCAGTCGGCACGGCCCGAAACGTGGCCCCAGTTAGCGTAGCGAAGAATTATCCAACCAGTCGTAATCGCCGTAATACCATTGACTCGGAAGCGGCGGCCGGCCCGGTTCCGCCGATGACGTCGTCGCCTGTTCGTGAATCCCGGCGAGATGACTACATCGAGGTTTCGCGTGAATCTGGTTCAACCAGCTACCGCGATGCTCCCCGCAGCACAAAGTCGAATCGCCGCGATGCTATCCAAACGGGTTCAACCCAGGGCGATGCGCGAAGGAATACGGCAGGAAATTCTGCCTCGCAAACGAAGACCAGCGCGGCCACTGTCGCACCTTCGCCCGCGACGATGCCCACACCTTCCAGTTCGTCCACCGTAGCGAATACTGTTGCCACCCCGGCAGCAAAAAGCACGCAGAATCCTTACGGGGTTCCTGTTTCGGCAACATCTAAAACAGCGGAAGCTTCGAGCTGGGATAGCAGAATCAAGTTTCTGAAAGCCTGGGCCAAACTCAATCGATCAGCGCTAATCATCGGCGGACTAATTGCCTTGGCCCTACTGGTTGGCCTCGTGTTTTGGTCTCGTCGCAAAGGGCCAGATACTGGCGCTGTGAAAACGACGAAAAAAGAAGTGAAAAAGTCGACAGCCGACAAAGTTGCGGGTCACACTGTTGTTGAAAGCCCCGCATCCGTCGCGCCTGTCGCGAAGCCTTCGAACGCGAGGACTCCTGTGGCGCGGCCGGATGTATGGACGCCCCAACCTGCGGGTGCAGGATTCGCAACTGCGGGAATGCACGAGTCCAGGGAGGCAGAACAAGACCGGGAGGTTTTTGAATTATGAGGCCAGAAGTTTTAGTTGAAAGTTGCTTGCAACTCGGAATCAAGTTGGAACTAGCCGGCGAGAATAACGATCGCCTTAAGGTTGACGCTCCTAAGGGCGCGCTGACCGCGGAGTTGCGCGAAGCTCTAACCTCCACTAAACCCGAATTGATCGCCTTCTTAAAAACACAGCAAGCGGAAGCATGTAACGACACCGTGACCGAAAGTCGAGTGCCGGCACGTTTAGTTGTGGACGAAGTTCCAGCTCCAATCGCCAACGTTCCGAAAGTGGCCGAAGTTAAAAATCCAGTTGAGGACTCGCCGCGCCCCAATGCGCCTGTGCAGCAGGATAGCTCAAACAGTGAAGTCGGAAAGCTGCTGGCCGGCCGAGAATATGACCTGAATGCGATTGCGACCAAGGATCGAGCCGCGCGAAGAGTTGTTGGCGCAGAATTGTTGGCGGCCCTCTCCAGTCGGAATTATGACCAACATCAACCAGCGCGCCGTGCTTTCATAGACCATGGTTACTTCGACGATGCCACCAGGGACCTGAGAACTGCCGATTCCCCCGCGGAGCGCGCAGCCGCCGCACGCAAGTTGGGCGTAGTCCGCGATTCGATGGCGACACCACATCTTGTCGGCGCACTGTCCGATAGCGCGCCCGAAGTGAGACGTGCTTCAGTTGAAGCTCTTGGTCAAATTGGCGATCCCGCAGCGATTGCTCCGCTCAATGAACTCCTGATGAGCGAAACCAGCCGACAGTTACCCGAGGCGGTGATTCGTCACGCCATAAACTCGATAGCAGTAACCGAGGCGAAGACCACACCCGTGAAACAGAAACCCACCCTCCACATCGTTGAAAAAACCGCACCGGCTCCCGAACCGCGGACGCCAAAACGCGAAATATTCGCGGAATACCTCAACGCATTTGAGCAGAAAGAGCGCGAAGCTCACCCTAATAACACCATGCCATTGAACCCAACCCCATCCACCAACAGCATTGAGAATACTGAGCACCAACTCATGCGTGAGGAAGAAGCTCTGAGAAACGCCGCTGACGCGCTCGAGCGCAAACGCATGGAGGCGCAGGCCTCTCGACAAAAGGCGGAAGACGAGGCGCGCCTGACCATGGAGCGGGAAGTGCAGGCCCGAATGGAAATTGAGGTTCGGATGCGTGCGGAAGCGGAAGCGCGTCAACAAGCCGAAGAGGCCGCTCAACATAAGGCAGAGGAAGAAAACAAGTTGAGAGCAGAACTGCTGGCGCGCGGTCGCGCCGAAGAAGAAGCTCGCCGGCGCACCGAAGAGGAAGTGCAGTTTCGTCTGGAGGCCGAGACACTCCGCAAGGCTGCCGAAGAGCTCGCACGCAAACGCGCTGCGGCTGAAGCCGTTCGTAAGCAGGCCGAACTTGAAGCGCGTCGCCAGGTTGAAGAGGCGGCCCGGCTGAGAGCTGAAGAAGAAGAGCGCGCTCGCCTGCTAGCTGAAGCTCGTCGTCAGGCGGAAGATGATATGCGTCGCCGCGTCGAAGAAGAAATGCGTCGCCGCGCCGAAGAGGAAGCACTTGCGCGCGCTGCGGAAGAAGCTCGCCTGCGGGCCGAAGTGGAAATGCGCATTCAGCTGGAACTTGAAACCAAGCGGCGGGCCGAAGAGGAAATGAAGCGGCGGGCCGAGGAAGAATTGCGTCGTCGCGCAGAAGAAGAGGCCCAGGCACGTGCGGCTGGGGAAGCCCGCTTGAGGGCTGAAATGGAAGCGCGGATACGGGCCGAGCAGGAAGCAAAGCGTCAGGCTGAGGAAGAAGTAAAGCGTCAGGCTGAGGAAGAAGCGAAACTGAAAGCTCGGGAGGAAGCGAAGCGACGTGTCGAAGAAGAGATGCGCGCCCGCGCTGCCGCCGAGGCCGAGCGCCGCGCCGAGGCCGAGCGTCGCGCAGAAGAAGAGCGCTTGCGTCTGGAAGCTGAAGAACGCCAACGAGTCGAAGCGGCGCAGTTTCGACTCGAGCAGGAAACGCTGATGCAGGTTGCTGCCGACCTCTCTCGTCGTCGTTCTGAGTTAGAAAGTGCAAGACAGCAAGCCGAAGAGCAAGCACGGCTTCTGGTCGCGGCCGAGCAGCGGGCCAAAGCTGAAGAAGAAGTCCGCCGCCAACAGGAAGCCGAACGTCAACTGCTTGAAGCCGAAGAGCGACGTCGTACTGAAGCAGCACAACGCGCGGAGGCTATGCGAGCCGAGGAAGTACAAGTTCGGGCCGCTGAACAGGCGCGACGGGAAGCCGAAGAGTCTGAGCGACGTCTGGCCGAACTCGAATCTCTAAAGGCAAAGGCCCAGGCAGACGCGCGCAGCCGGACAGAAAAGGAACAGCATTTAAAGTCTGAAATCTTTGCACTCGTTCAGGCAGAAGAAGAACAGCGCGGTCGTATCGAGGTCGAACTCAAACGGCGGCAGGAAGCCGAAACCCGTTTGAACGAAGAAGGAGCCAGGGCGGAAGAAGAGGCCTTACGCGTCTCTGAAGAACTTCGCGCAAAAGCCGAGGAGCAAGCCCGTCGTCGTGCAGAGTTTGAGGCACGGATCCGAGAGGAAGAGGCGACACTCCGCGCCGAGGCTGAGGCGCATGCGAAGGCTAAAGAAGCTGCGCGCCGGCTTTCCGAAGATGCCCGTCAGAAAGCAGAGGACGAGGCTCGGCTTCGAGCCGAAGCGGAAGCCCGCGTCAAAGCTGAGGAAGAGCGCCTCGCGGCCGAGCAGCAAGCACGCTTGCGAGCTGAAGAAGAAGCGGAACGTCTGACCCTTGAAGCTCGAGCGAAAGCTGGAGAAGAATCTAGGTTGCGCGCCGAAGCTGAAGCCCGGGTGAAGGAAGAGCAAGACCGCTTTCAATTTGAGCAGCAGGCCCGCTTCGAAGCCGAGGCGGAGGCCGAACGGTTCACCGCGGAAGCCCGCGCGAAAGCTGAGGACGAGGCTCGGCTTCGAGCCGAAGCTGGAGCCCGCGTCAAAGTTGAGGAAGCACGACTCGAGGCAGAGCAGCAAGCTCGTCTTCGCGCTGAAGAAGAAGCGCACCGGTTGGTTGCGGAAGCTCGCGCCCGTGCCGAAGAGGAAGCCCAACGTCGCCTCGAAGCTGAAACGCTGAGAGCCGAAGCGGAAGCAAGAGCCGAGGCCGCGAGAATGGAAGCGGAAGCGGTGCGAGTTGCCGAAGCCGAAATTGAGGCAGCGCGGATTCAGGCGGAAGCAGAAGCGAAAGCCGAAGCTGTACGACTGCAAGAAGCGGAAGCTGAAGCGGCGCGAGTCGCCGAAGCCGAAATTGCAGCTGCACGAATGCAGGCTGAAGTCGAAGCAGCGCAAATGCTAGCGGAAGCACAAGCGAAAGCGGAAGCGGATGCAAAAGCCGAAGCTGCACGACTGGAAGCAGAGGCGGAAGCCCAAGCTGAAGCAGTACGGCTGGAGGCCGAAGCCGAGGCCCGCGCGAAAGCTGACCAAGAGGCTCAAAGTGAAACGCCGGCCCAGTCGTTCTACTTCGAATCTTCAGCACCCGAATTGTCGGTAGACGATCTTTCGTGGGTCGAAGTCGATGTTAACAACGACAGCGCAGACGACCTGGCAATGATTGTCGAAGAGGAAGCAGAGACTGCCCCCGCTGATCTTACATTTGCTTTTGAGCCCGTAGCCGAACCGGTCAAGGGTCTGGACGTTGTTTTTGCTGAAAAGGGAATCGTTTCAGCAGAGGATGAAGCCGGAATTCCTTCGGATATCATGAATCGGCTTAACAGTTCGAATCCTGATGACCGAATGGCCGGCCTGTCGGAAGTAGTCCGTGTTGGCGGCGACGATGCATTTCGGTTTATTACGAAAGCGTTTGACGACGAATCGGCCGACGTGCGCAACACAGCGGCGCGTTCCTTGTTTGATTTGCAATCCGATCGCGCAGCTACCTTTACCCGCGCGCTGCGCGAAGGCTCACCGGAACGCCGCCGAAAGATTGGCCAGGCCCTCGCGGGCTCCGGTCTCGCCAGCGAAGCAGTAGGAAACTTGACCGGTGAAAGCCGCGAAAAAACCTACGACGCATTTTCGTTGCTGTTCCTGATGGCCAAGGCCGGCGAAATCAAACCATTGATGCAGGCAATCGAAGATTACCCCGGCGCTGAAGTACGCATTGCGGTTGTCAAACTGCTCGCTCTGAGTGGACAGCCGGAAATAGTGCCGGCATTTCGCCGCCTGGCGGTGAGAGGGTCCTTGCCTTCGGAAGTCCGCTCAGCAGTGATGGAAGCGATTTACCAGATCAGCAGCCAGGCTCGGGAAAACGCGTCATCGGCAGCGTAAGAACGGTAAATCGTAAATAGTAAATCGGTAAGATCGGTAAAGGCCGCGATGAGATTGAGTCTCCTCGCGGCCTTTTTCGTTGTCTTGGTTCTCCCTCCCCACTGGGGAGGTTTGGGGTGGGGGTTTGGGCGCGTCCAGGCCCTCCCCCGTAACCCCTCCCAACGGTCTTTTTCTTTCTCATGTTGACTTGGGCTTTGCCGTTCCACCCGCTTACGCAGGTGGTTCTGACACTGCTTTTCACTATTCACGATTTACCATTTACTATTTACCAGAAACATGGCATTCAAACTTCATTCAACTTACCAGCCCAAGGGTGATCAACCTCAGGCGATCGAGGCACTCGTGCGCGGGTTGGGCGATGGCCTCAAGGACCAGGTCCTTCTGGGCATCACCGGCAGCGGCAAGACCTACACGATCGCGAGTGTCATCGAACGAACGCAGCGTCCCACATTAGTGTTGGCCCACAACAAGACCCTCGCCGCTCAGCTTTACCAGGAATTCAAGTCACTCTTTCCTGAGAACGCGGTTGAATATTTCGTTTCCTATTACGACTACTACCAGCCCGAGGCCTACATGCCCGCGGGTGACGTTTACATCGAAAAAGAAGCAATCGTTAATCAGGAGATTGATCGGCTGAGGATGTCAGCGACGCGAGCGCTTTTTGAGCGACGTGATGTGATCGTGGTTGCCAGTGTGTCCTGTATCTACGGTCTAGGAGATCCCGATGCTTACTACGGCATGCTGCTATTTCTGGAGCCGGGAACACGTACGACGCGGGAAGCCCTCTTGCAGAGACTTGTAGAACTGCAATACGAACGCTCTGACGTTAACTTCCAGCGCGGCACGTTTCGCGTGCGCGGCGATGTGGTCGAGCTGTTTCCCAGTTATCAGGATCAGGCATATCGCATCGAGCTTTGGGGAGACGAGGTGGATTCAATCTCTACTATCGACCCACTGCTCGGCGAAGTGATTACCCGGCATTCAACGCGAGTTCCCATTTATCCAAAAAGCCACTATGTGATGTCGAAGCCGACGATAAAGCGCGCGTTGAAAACAATCAAAGAAGAGCTGGAGTGGTGGGAGCCGAAGCTCATCGGCGAGGGCAAACTGCTGGAAGCGCAGCGGCTGCATCAGCGCACGATGTTTGACATGGAGTTGATCAAGGAAATGGGTTTCTGCCGCGGGATCGAAAACTATTCTCGCCACCTCACTGGCAAGAAGATGGGCGAACCGCCTCCGACTTTGCTTGATTACCTCCCGCGCGACACCATGATGGTTATCGACGAGTCGCATCAGTCCATTCCGCAGGTGCGTGGAATGTTTGAAGGCGACCAGTCGCGCAAGCGCACCCTCGTTGACTACGGTTTTCGGCTGCCGTCGGCGCTCGATAATCGTCCGTTGAATTTTGCGGAATTCGAAAATCGTATCGGCCAAACAATTTATGTATCGGCTACTCCTGCGGCTTATGAACTAACGAAGACCGCGGGTGAGGTGATCGAGCAGATAATCCGCCCGACTGGATTGTTGGATCCCGAAGTTGAGGTGCAACCGGTCAAGGGTCAAATTGATCACTTGCTGGAGGAGTGCCGGCAGCGCGTGGAGCGTAACGAGCGGGTGCTGGTAACGACGCTGACAAAGCGCATGGCCGAAGATCTTACTGAGTACTTCACGGAAGTAGGCGTGCGCGTTCGCTACCTGCATTCAGACATCGAGACGCTGGAGCGCATCAAGATCCTGCGCGATTTAAGACGCGGCGAGTTTGACGTGCTGGTTGGGATCAATTTGTTGCGCGAAGGGCTCGATCTTCCGGAAGTCTCTTTGGTGGCAATACTTGATGCGGACAAGGAAGGCTTTCTGCGTTCAGAGCAGTCGTTAATTCAAACGATTGGTCGGACCGCGCGCAACTCTCACGGAAAGGCAATCTTATATGCCGATCGAATTACCGATTCGATGAAGCGTGCGATGGATGAAACGGAGCGTCGCCGAACTATTCAGCGCGCCTACAATCTCGAACACGGGATTACGCCGCAGACGATCATTAAGCCAATCGAGTCTACCCTGATCACTGCCTCCGAAGCTGACTACTTCAAGATGCCGAGCGAATTGGATGACATTGAAGACTATTCAGCGGCGAACATCGAAGCGACGATTGCCAGGTTGGAACTGGAGATGCGCGGCGCCGCAAAGCGTTTTGAGTTTGAGAAAGCCGCGGAACTCCGCGACAGAATCAAAGTCCTGCGCGAACGCGAGCTCCAGCTAACATAGCGAGGCCCTCCCAAGGAGTGCGGTGACCCCGTCACCGCTTTGGTCAGCTGCGACTTGTCGCAGCGTTTGTAGACGCACTTCTCTGCGAGGAAGCGGCGCCGGGCCGCCGCTGAGAAAAGCGGTGACAGGTCACCGCACTCCAAGGAGGGGCCTGTGTCCCGAGTGGTTTAAAAGTTTCATGCTGACTAAGTCCCATCCTGAAGAGATTCAATCCTACCTGGCTGACGCGAGTCACATGCTGGAGGGCGAGGCGGAACGTGTCGTCTTTCCGGGAAGCGCTGAGGAAGTTGCGGACATTCTGCGCGCCGCTACTGAAACCAGGACTCCGGTCACCATCTCCGGCGCTGGCACCGGCACGGTGGGTGGCCGCATACCCTTTGCCGGAATTGTGCTCGCGACAGACAAGCTTGATCAAATCAAGAGTTTTGTTCGACACGAAGTTGGCGGAGGAAGCGCAGTTGTCGAAGCGGGCGTAAGGCTCTTCGATTTTCAACGCTTCGCAGAATCCAATGGAATGTTTTATCCGCCGGACCCCACGGAGCGAAGTTGTTTTGTCGGCGGCACGATTGCAACGAACGCATCGGGTGCGCGCACCTTCAAGTATGGGCCAACCAGAAATTATGTAGAGCGACTGAAGATTGCACTTGCGACTGGCGAGGTTGTCGATTTGCGGAGAGGGGAAATGCACGCGGATTCGAGTGGGCTGATTCGGATTCCGGTGACATATCAGAGCCCGCCCGCTACCGCAGGCGGTTCTGACAAGGTGTTCATTGAAGCGCATTTGCCTTCTTATCAAATGCCGCAAACCCGGAAGCATGCGGCGGGCTATTACGTTGCACCCGGGATGGATCTACTCGATTTGTTTATTGGTAGTGAGGGGACACTCGGCGTGATCCTCGAAGCCGAGCTCAAGTTGCTGCCCAAACCTGAGGGTTTGTTGAGCGGCGTGGTTTTTTTTAGTTCTGCGGAAAACCTGCTGGGGTTTGTTCAGGAAACGCGAATCCTGTCGTTGTCTTCGCAAACCGCCGACCCTCAGAAGGTGAAAGCGATCGACGCGCGGGCGCTGGAATATTTCGATCGTGAGTCGCTGGGCTTCCTGCGTCAGAAATATTCGACGATACCCGAGGGCGCGGTGGGTGCGATCTTTTTCGAGCAGGAGATCGATTCAGCCAGCGAAAACGAGGTCATGCAGAGCTGGCTTTCATTACTGGAAACTCATGATGCATTGGTTGATGATTCATGGTTCGCGACAAACGAACAGGATCAGGCCGGGTTGCGCGAGTTTCGGCATGCCTTGCCGGTGTTGATGAACGAATGGTTTGCGCGCCATCGTCAACGAAAGGTTTCCACTGATATGTCGGTTCCTGATGAGGCCTTCGGGAGTATGCTGAGCTTTTACGAGAACACCCTCGTGGACAGCGGACTTCGTTACACCATCTTTGGACACATCGGCGACAATCATGTCCACGTGAACATCCTGCCGCGAACAGACGACGAGGCACTGACGGCCCGGGAAATCTATATGCAGTTTGTGCGGCGCGCGGTTGAGATCGGCGGTACGATCTCGGCGGAACATGGGATCGGAAAGTTGAAGCGCGATTATTTACGTCTGCTTTACAGCGACGAGCACCTGCGTGAGATGGCTGCGCTTAAGCGAGCATTCGATCCCGCTTGCATCCTGGGACGAGGGAATATTTTTAACGAAGAATACTTATAGGGGTCAGTTGTCTCTTGGGCATTTGTCCGTGGTCAGAAGTCCGTAGTACCGTTCTGACCTGACATGATCAATGATGCCTGACCACTGACCACTGACCACTGACCATGTTCCGTTTCACAACAGCTGGAGAATCACACGGTCGCGCGCTTGTAGCGATCCTTGAAGGCATGCCTGCGGGCATGCCGGTCGACGTGGATTTAATTAATCATGAACTCGAGCGCCGGCAATGGGGCTATGGGCGCGGCGGCCGCATGAAGATCGAGAAGGACGAAGTCCAAATCCTGAGCGGCGTGCGTCACGGCCTGACACTCGGTTCTCCCATCGCGCTTATGATAGAAAACAGAGATTGGGCCAACTGGACCGAAGTCATGTCTGCGGCGCCGCGCGAAAGTGAATCAGGAAAATCAAGAGAGTTGAAGCGTCCGCGTCCGGGTCATGCCGATCTTCCAGGGGGACAGAAGTTTGACGTGCGCGATCTGCGCAACGTGCTTGAGCGAGCTTCGGCTCGCGAGACTACCGCGCGCGTGGCTTGCGGCGCGATCGCGAAACAGTTGATGTCTTCATTTGGCGCAGAAGTTCGCAGTCACGTGATTCAGCTTGGGGGGATTCCGGAAAAGGCGCTGGAACTGTCGTGGGATGCGATTGCTGCAATTCGTGACGACGCACCACTTCGCTGCGCTGATACGCAACTGCAAGAGCAGATGGTCCAGCTCATCGACGCAAGGCGCGAGGCAGGCGACACGCTTGGTGGAATTTTTGAAGTAGTTGCTCGGGGAATCGTGCCCGGGGTGGGGTCGCACACGGCCTGGGACCTTAAACTCGATGGACGTCTGGCCCAGGCAATTATGTCCATTCCGGCAGTGAAAGCTGTTTCGATTGGCGCAGGCGCGGAAGCCAGCGCGCTACCTGGCTCTGAAGTTCACGATGAGATCGCCTACAACAACGAAACGAAAGAATTCATTCGCGAGACGAATCGCGCGGGCGGCCTTGAAGGCGGCGTTACGAACGGCGAGGAGATTCGCGTGCGCGGTCACATGAAGCCCCTTTCAACTTTGCGGCGGCCGCTGCGTTCAGTTGACATTGATACTAAGCAGGAAGATTTGGCTGCGTTTGAGCGGTCAGACATTACCGCCGTTCCTGCCGCAGGTGTAATTGGCGAAGCGATGGTGGCGTTGACGCTGGCTGGGGCGATGCGCGAGAAATTTGGTGGTGATAGTTTGGGAGAGATGAAACGTAACTTTGAGGGCTATCGCGAGCAGTTGCGGGGATATTAGTCGGACCGGCATTCATGCCTGTTCGGTTATTGGTTTTCTCTGTGTGTCCTCCGTGTTCTCTGTGTCTCTGTGGTGAACTATTCGTAGCCGACACTCACCACAGAGACACGGAGAACACGGAGGATGCGCAGAGACTACTGCGGATCGTTTGAAAGCGTTTCCCACCTGTGCGGTAGCGACCCGAGCATCGTTGATCGTAAAATCGACATCGAAAGCTGCTTGGATCGATTGTTCATAGAGGAATTGGAAATCAGCAAATGGCATTGATGGATGTAGTGACATGGCCGAATCCGGTGCTCGACAACCCTGGCGAGCCCGTAACTGAATTCGACCAGGAACTGAAAAAGCTCGTCAGCGACATGTTTGAGACGATGTACGCGGCGCCCGGCGTGGGCTTGGCGGCTGTGCAGGTTGGCGTAGCCAAGCGACTTTTTGTGATGGACTGTTCCGGTGGCAAGGATCCTGACCAGCGAGTGGTGATGATTAATCCGGAAGTGATTCACGTTGAAGGCGAACAGAATGGCGAAGAGGGCTGTCTATCGTTTCCGGGAATCTTCACCCCGGTTGAGCGCAGTTTGCGGGCGGTGGTGCGCGCGCATGACATCGACGGGAACGAATTTGAGTTGGACGAAACGGAACTGACCGCCCGATGCATGCTACACGAGACAGACCACTGCGACGGCATCGTGTTTCTCGATAAGATGAGCTCGCTGAAACGTGAGCTGGTGAAACGAAAGATCAGGAAGCTGCAGAAAGCTGGGAAGTGGTAAGAGCCGGACGGCAGCAGACGGCAGATGGAAAACGCGGCTGCCGCCCTCCGTGCGGTAAGGCCAGGCCTTACCGGAATATAGGTTGAAATTTTCCTCGCCGAGGCTCAGCCTCGGCGAAATTGTTTTTGAAGCGAACAACGGAAAGGCAGAGCCTTTCCGAACGGATTGCGGCCAGCCGCAGGCACCTGAATCCGTTTCATGGTGTGTGCTAAGATTCAGAAAAACTTTAACTGGAGTGAGCAATGCCAACAGAATTCCGTAACGAACCGTTTACCGATTTCAGTAAAGAAGAAAACGCCGCCGCGATGCGTGCCGCACTTGAGAAGGTGAAGGCCGAACTGGGCCGCGAGTATCCGCTTGTGATTGGCGGTGAACGTATTAACACTGACGCCAAACTCGACAGTATCAATCCGGCTAATCGCACGCAGGTTGTTGGTCGTTTTCAAAAAGCGACGAAAGAACTGGCTAACAAGGCAGTTGAGTCGGCGTATGAGACGTTTCAAACCTGGCGAAACACAAGCGCCGAGGAAAGGGCTGATTTCCTTTTCCGCGCCGCTGAGGTGTTGCGTAAGCGCAAACATGAAATGTCAGCCTGGATGATTCACGAGGTCGCCAAGACCTGGGCCGAAGCCGATGGTGACACCGCCGAAGCGATCGATTTCCTCGAGTTCTATGGTCGCGAGATGCTGCGTTACTCTGAGGGGCAGCCGCTCGTAAAACTCGAAGGCGAAGATAACCGGATGGATTATGTGCCGCTTGGTGTGGTGGCTGTGATTCCGCCCTGGAATTTTCCCCTCGCGATTATGGCCGGCATGACTGCAGCTGCATTTGTTACCGGTAACACCGTGGTCCTGAAGCCTTCCTCCGATGCTCCGACGATCGCTTACAAGTTCTTTGAGGTCCTTGAAGGGGTGGGCTTACCTGCCGGTGTAGTTAACTTCATGACCGGTTCCGGCGCTGAAGTTGGGGATGTAGTTGTCGATCATCCGAAGACTCGTTTCATCGCGTTTACCGGATCGATGGAAATTGGACTTCGCATAAACGAGCGCGCCGCCAAAGTCCATGAGGGACAAATCTGGCTCAAACGCGTAATCGCCGAAATGGGCGGCAAGGATGCGATCATTGTGGCGGATGACGCGAACCTTGATGACGCGGCCACCGGAGTAGTGCAGGCTGCTTTTGGATTTCAGGGACAGAAGTGTTCCGCCTGTTCGCGCGCAATCATCGATGCTCGCGTCTACGATGAGATGTTGGAAAAAATTGCGGAACGAACCGAGAAGATCAAGACGGGTGATCCGGTGGACGGAGTTACCAACATGAGCGCCGTGATCAACGAGAAAGCCTTCAAGACAATCAACGGCTACATCGAAAAAGGAAAAGCCGAAGGTGGCCGAGTATTAGCCGGTGGCGGTTCAGATGGAGAACAGGGATTCTTCATCGAGCCAACTGTGATTGCCGACGTTAAGCCGGGAGCGACGATTGAACAGGAAGAAATTTTTGGACCAGTGTTAGCTATCATCAAGGCTGACGACTATGACGACGCACTGAAAATCGCCAACGGCACGCCGTATGGGTTAACCGGTGCGGTTTACAGCGCTGATGAAGAAAAGCTGGAAAGAGCGCGTAGGGAGTTTCACGTCGGTAACCTTTATCTGAATCGAAAATGTACTGGGGCGTTAGTCGGGGTACATCCTTTTGGGGGCTTCAACATGTCGGGCACCGATTCCAAAGCGGGTGGTCGCGATTATCTTCTGCTATTCATGCAGGCAAAAGTGTCGGCGGAAAAGGTTGGCGCCACCAGCAAGGTTTCCGAGAAGAGCGCTGCGAGTTGAGAGCTTGAGTTTTGAACTTGGCGGAGGCAAGCCCGCCTTCCTGACCTTCGAGGCGCCGCGTGTTGTTCTTGCTCTCCTAATGTTCTAACGGGGGATCAAGGATAAGACTTAATGATCTCAAGGTCAGAAAGGGGGCTTGCCCCCGCTCTTTTCAGTGAGATCATGCGCATTGTTTTCATGGGAACCCCGGAGTCTGCCGTACCATCGTTACAGCAATTGCTGAATGATGGGCACGAGGTCGTCGCCGTTTGGACGCAGCCTGATAAACCCGCGGGGCGTGGTGAGCAGATGCGCGCTTCGCCGGTGAAAGCGTTTGCGCTCGATCATGGACTAAAGATCGAACAGCCGCGAAAAATCAAGATCGACGAAACCAAAGAACTGTTTGCATCTTATCAAGCTGACGTGGCCGTAGTTGTCGCCTATGGCAGAATTCTGCCGGCCGAATATTTGTCGGCGCCGCGGCGTGGCTGCATCAACGTTCACTTTTCACTCCTGCCGCTTTATCGCGGCGCCGCTCCGGCAAATTGGGCCATCGTTAATGGTGACAAAGAAACAGGTGTTACCACGATGTTCATTGAAGAGGAATTGGATGCCGGTCCGATTCTTTTGCAGCGCGAAACAGTCATAGGTGAAACGGAAACGGCACCGGAACTGACGCATCGATTAGCGGTTACTGGTGCGGAGTTGCTGACTGAAACAATTACTCAGCTCGATAGCATCACTCCGCGGCCGCAGCCATACCACGAAGCTACGTTTGCGCCCGTACTCACCAAGACTCATGGCGAGATCGAATGGTCAAAGCCATCCGCGGCAATTGAGCGTTGTGTTCGAGGATTTCAACCCTGGCCCACCGCGTTCACGCATCTCGCAGGGCGCCGGTTGATAATTTGGAAGGCAGTCCCTGACACCGTGGACTTTGGTGAGGCGCGCCCAGGCGAAATAGTCATTGCCAATGGCGATAATTTGGTTGTGCGATGCGGCGAGGAGAGTTCTTTACGGCTGCTGGAAGTTCAACCCGAGGCGAAACGTCGCATGAGCGTCAGAGATTTTGTTAATGGAACGCGTTTGAAAGTTGGCGATCGGTTTGGCGAAGTCTAATTCAATCTCACCGGCACGGCTTGCGGCGTTTGAAATTCTGCGACGCGTCGAAGAAGGTGCCTACGCCTCCGTTTTACTCGCGGCAAGTGAACCAGATCTGTCGCCGCTTGATCGAGGACTCTGCCACGAACTGGTTATGGGTGTGCTCCGCCGCCAGTTGTGGCTGGATCGTCTCGCCCAGATCTATGCCAACCGCAGGATTGATGATTTGGACGTTCCGGTTCGGCTGGCACTGCGTCTCGGTCTCTACCAGTTGAGGTTTCTTTCGCGCATTCCCGCTTCGGCCGCAGTCAACGAATCCGTCAACCTTGTCTATTTTGCCCGCTTGCGATCTGCGGCCGGATTGGTAAATGCAGTGCTGCGCCGAGCGACAAGAGAGCCGGAAGTGGATCCGGCGGCCACTATCGAGGACCCGGTTGAGAGACTTGCTGTTTCGACCTCTCATCCAATTTGGTTAATTGATCGTTGGGCGAAGGCTCTGGGGGTGGACGAGGCTGAAGCATTCGCGCGCGCGAATAATGAGCCCGCTCCGGTGGCGTTTCGAGTAGTGGAAAATTGTGCTGACGAAACGGCGACTTGCGAGCAGTTGCGAGATGATGGAGCTGTGCTGACGCCTTCAGCAATCACTGCAGGCTCGTGGCGAGTTGTTGGTGGAGGAGCTTTATTGGGAAAGTTGGTGGCCGAGGGGAAAGTTTACATACAGGATGAAGCGTCGCAGTTGGTCGCTGTGGTCCTTGAAGCGCAGCCTGGGGAGCGGGTGTTGGATTTGTGTGCCGCGCCGGGAAGTAAAACAACTCAAATCGCAGACGCTGTTCGAAATAGTGCGATGATCGTCGCCGGGGACATACGCCGGCATCGTCTCCGTTCGATTTTGCAGACGGCCCGGCTCCAGTCTTTCGATTGCATCAACTGTGTCGCGTTGGATGGGACACAGCAATTACCCTTTAAAAGAGGAGTTTTCGACCGCGTGCTAGTCGACGCTCCTTGTTCGGGAACGGGGACTTTGAGGCGCAACCCCGAAATCCGCTGGCGCATCTCACCCGAGGCAATTAAAGATTTGTCGCGACTTCAGCGTCAACTCATTCTCCAGGCTGCGGAGTTTGTGAAGCCCGGCGGCCGTCTTATTTATTCGACCTGCTCGATCGAGACAGACGAGAATGAAAACGTCGCGCAAGAGCTCCTTGAAAAACGGGAAGACTTTATTCCGGCCGTCCTGGCAGCCGACGCATCGCTGATGACGGGCCGGGGGAAGGCGCGAACCTGGCCTCATCGGCAGGACGTGGACGGATTCTTTATCAGCGCGTTCCTGCGGAATGCCGACGCGACTGTCCGATCATAATTGTCGAATTGCTCAGCTTGCTGAAGGAGTTGGAGCGGAGCGGCATTGCGCTTTTCACGGCAATACTGCGAAATGGTTCCTTTGCGACAGTGGATGACGGATGTTAGACTGCGCAGCTTGGTTCAGGCCCCACTCTCGAGCTTAATGTTGAAAGAGGTTAGCGCGAAAACATGGCCAACGGGGCGCTCTCAGCACTTCGCAGACTGAGTATCGTGATCGCAATCGCGATCGTTTTTGTGTTTGGTCTTGCCTCGTCGGTATACCTTTCACTACGCAGCCCTGAAGTTAGAGTTCCGGATGTGGTAGGGAAAGATCGTTTCGAAGCCGAGAATATTTTGGGTGACGCGGGACTCAACTTTCGAGTGCGTGCTTATCGTCCCAGCAGTGAAGTAAAGGCGGAGACAGTCGTGTTTCAACTGCCGCGGCCTGGCGAAGTAGTAAAGGCAGGTCAGACTGTGGCGATGGATCTCAGCCGGGGCGTTAAAGAAGGGGAATCGTCGGAAGTCGTCGTACCTGAGAAAACCCCTGAGGATAAACCTGGCACAAACGCGAACCGAAACACCAACGAAACAGCTAACGAAAACAAGCCGAAGCGTAAAACCACGAATAAGAACGCAAACGAAAACTCAAACAGCGTCAACGCGAATTCAAACCGCAACGCCAACGCCAACCGTCAGCCTGCGAACAAAAACGCAAACGTTGGCAACGCAAATACGGTTACTAACGCGACTTCCAATCGTCCGAGCGTGAATGCGAATGCTAATCGGGCCAATCAGAATGAGAACCGGCGTCCGCCGGCTCCGCGGGCCAGTCCGGCAGCTAAGCCGAACAGATAGCGTAGAGTTTGACGCTGGAACGCCTTAACAATGAACGGCACAGTTGATATTGCCCCTTCTATCTTATCCGCGGACTTCTCGCGCCTGGGCGAAGAGATTGCGTCAGTGGAGCGCGGTGGAGCGACGATACTGCACGTTGATGTAATGGATGGCCATTTCGTGCCGAACATTACGATAGGTTTGCCGGTGGTAAAGTCGATTGCCGGTGCGACCAGGTTGCCGATAGACGCGCACTTGATGATCTCAGAACCTGGCAGGTATGCCGAACAGTTTGTAAGTGCGGGGGCGAAGATGGTTTCGGTGCACGTCGAAGCCGATAACCACTTGCATCGGACCTTGATGGCTATTAGAGGTGCCGGCGCCGAGGCAGGGATTGTGATCAATCCAGCTACGCCAGTTGAAATGCTGGCCGACGCGCTCCCTTTCGCAGACTATGTGCTGGTGATGTCCGTCAACCCCGGTTTTGGGGGACAGGGTTTTATTCCGACTTCGATTGATAAAGTGCGACGTTTGAAGCGGATGATTCAGGAACGCCAACTGAAAACACGCATAGAGATTGATGGAGGCATCGATCTAAACAACATCGCTTCCGTAGTCGCTGCGGGAGCTGAGATCGTGGTTGCAGGCTCTGCAGTTTTTGGAACAGCAGACCCGGAAGCAGCCGTCAAAGGGTTGCGCGAAGCAACTGTCCAGTTGGTTTAGAGATTCCAACCGTTATTAGAATTCGGCTTAGTTAGGAAGTTTTGGAGGTTTAGTTATGCATTTTCGCTTTGTTGCTCGCCTGATTATCTGCGCTGGGCTTCTCCTGGTTCTCAATAGCGTGGCGTTTGCCCAGGGAGGGAGTTCACAAAGCGATCTCTCGCCACTGCAGCGGATGGACGTCATGCGTTCGAAAATCGAATCCATGCGCCGTTCGCTCAATAGCGCGATTTCTGCCCTTGAATCGCAGGGCCAGGGCGACAAGAAGAATCCGGATGATCCGCGGCAACGACTGCGAGGGTTGGACAAAGAAGCAGGTTCGATACTCTCTGAGATCAACGATTTCCGCAGCAAGCAGGAACGCGCCGAACGCTACGATCAAACGGCGCTCGATCGATTGGAGACGTCCGTTTCGGAGCTTGAGAAGCGGGTGCAGGCGGCTTTGCAGTCCACCGCCAGCGTGAGAACGAATGCAGCCAATTCAGGATCATCCAAGGGCAAAAAGAAAAAAGGAAGATTCTTGGGTCTGTTCGGTGGTGGCGGCGATGATAAATACGAAGAACTGACAGGCACGGTCGCTCCCGGTCGCGATCGGGTTCTATTCGAAGAGGCAGCAAAAGAAGTGAGAAAGGGAAATCACGAAGTCGGCCGCCTTCTCTTTTCGACCATCATTAACACGTATCCTGATTCGGGGTTCCTTCCCTTAGCCAAACTTGCAATTGCTGATTCGTTTTATCTCGAAGGCACGACAGCCTCATTGATCCAGGCCGCTCAGGCTTATTTGGATTGGCTCACGTTCTTTCCCACAGACCCGCTTGCCGATGATGCCATGCTGAAGGTCGCCGAATCTGAGATGAGACAGATGGGTCTTTCCGACCGTGATATTACTCATGCGCGAAAAGCAGAACAACGACTTAAATCTCTTTTGCAGCAGTTTCCACAAACGAGTCTGAGAAGCGTCGTCGAAGACGATCTTCGTGAAACGCAGGAAAGCCTGGCGATGCACAGTTATGAGATAGGCAATTTTTATCTTGACGCGCGGTATCGAGGGCACAAAGGCGGCCTCAAGGGAGCTCAGTCGCGTTACAAAGAGGTCATCGACAAGTATCCGAATTTCAGTTTGAGAGACGGAGTCCTTTTCCGCCTGGCGTTTACGTACCAGCAGGAAGAAGAGCCCGACGAAGCCGCAAGATACTATCAGGAACTTTTGCGCAATTTCCCCAACAGCGACTACGCCGAGAAAGCGAAGGAGCAACTCAGCATAATCGGCCTCGAAATTCCGGTAGCCGACCCAGCCCGCAAGAACGTGCCGGCACCGGAACGACCGGGCTTTATGGGTAGCCTTATGAAGGAAGTTCTGGGGAAGACTGACATTACAGTCGATAAGAACGGAATCTTAATCAGTAAGGATTCCAAGGAAGGCCGGACCGACCTGATTGACGAAGCCTTGAAATACAACGGGCAGCTGCCCACAAATGTTACGCCGATCGCGCCCACACAACGTCGGACGACAAATCCGGCGCCGCGTCCCGCGATCCAGAATCCATCGCAGACATCTCCTTCGGCTCCTGCGACCACGGTTCCGGGTGGCATCAAACCGTAAGCAGTAAAGTTTTTCGGTTTTGAGGTGAGGCCCGTTGTTTTTCAACGGGCCTTTTTTCATGGTCGTTCGAGGTCTTAGTCCTTGCTGTACGTATCGACTTGAAGGATGATGTTTCGGAAAACGATGGCAACTCCCGCTAAACCAAGTCCGCAGGTGCTAACTGAGCTTGCTGGCCGCCACAAGAGCACCACCACGACAGTTTTGTCTTTGCTGATTGCGGTGGTCCTTCTTTGCGTGGCCGGAGTAGTCGCCAAGAAATTCCTTACAGCGCGCATCAATCCGTCGCTTGATATGGCGGTGCGCATCAGCATTCTGATCTTCGGGCTGGGTGCTATAACCTGGCGAAGAACGAAGTTTTCCGCTATGCGCCTTCAGGACATAGGCGCGCTAAAGGGTGCCTCCGGGCTGCTCGCCACATTGCAACGAACGACTGTTCAGGTCGCACTGATCGGGATGCTAATCGCATGTATCGGATTCGCCGCCACTCTGTTTACTGCGAGTGAATACTACAGTTACGTGGCGGGAATAGTGGGTGCAGTGGTAATCCTCTACGCTTATCCAGTGCGAAGCTCCTGGGAACGCGCAGTTGAGCGTTTTGCCTCCAGCACAGACGAAGCAAACCCTTAAACGCCTTTTCGGCAACGCAAGTCCTCATGCCGTTCTCTGCGGCGGTTAAACATGTTGATCTTCATCGGGTGCTTTGTTAGAGTGGACGGGTAACTTAACCTACCGGCCCCGGTCAGGTTTTTCAAATCAATCAGCCTACCTCAAGGCCCTGAGCCTGGCGCGACGCCGGGCGGTAATTCCCCCACATGTTCCACCATTTATTTTCCCCTTTTTCCGCTTCTCTTTTCTTAAACGCGTTACGACGATTAAGTCTGGTAGTCCTGACGGCACTGGGACTATGCCTTGCAGCGTCGGCTCAGAATACGGCTAAGGTACTCTCAGCACGCCTGGTGTCCGAACCCGCCATTTCGGCTGGGAGGCCGCGCCTGGTTGCCTCTCCGGAAAAATCTCACGCAGCCGTCGTGACCCCAGCGCCCACGTTGGAAGGGGCCACGGTGATCGAGCGGCAGGCATTCGAAAGGACTAACGACGAGCGCGTCAAAGCTGGCCTCATTCCGCTCGCCTGGGATGCTGAACTGTGTCGGTTTGCAAGAATCCATTCAGAGAGTATGGCCCGACTCAACTTCTTTGGACATGACACGCCCGATGGCATGCGTTTGAAAGAACGCGCACGCGCGCAGGGAATCCTTCATTTTAGAGTTATCGCCGAGAACATCGCGTATAATAAGGGCTACGCAGATCCAGGAGCTTTTGCAGTCGAACGGTGGATGATTTCCTCCGGGCACCGCGCCAATATTCTTTACGTCGGATTTCAGAGTTCCGCGATAGGAAGTTTTGTCGGAAAAGACGGCAGCGTCTACGTAACTCAAGTTTTCATAAACCGCTAGTCTCAGAGTTCCGCGATCGTTCAGCGGCGGCTAGCGAAGTGTCAGCCGCCACCCAGTGAACCCTCAGTCTCTAACTCTTCCTTCATTCGCCAAGGTCAATTGGAATATGCGCGTGTTGGGTAGACGTGCAGATGGATATCACGAAGTCACGACTGTCCTCCAAACAATTTCTCTGAAAGATGAGCTGGAGTTTGAACGCACAAACGATGGAATTATCCATCTCACCTGCAATGATCGGAATATTCCTACCGATGACAGGAACCTGGTCGTTCGTGCGGCGAATGCATTGAGGCAGCGTTATCACGTGACATCTGGTGCGCGGGTTCATCTTGAAAAGAGAATTCCTACACAAGCCGGCCTGGGTGGAGGTTCATCGAATGCGGCGATCACTCTGGTCGCGTTAGTCCGCCTTTGGGCTATTCAACCGGATAAGACTGAACTGTTCGAGATCGCAACGAGGTTAGGCGCTGATGTCCCATTTTTCTTGTATGGTGGGTGTGCGCGGGGGACCGGCACCGGAGCAACGATTTTTCCGTTTGGGAGCGGCGAAAAGAGCCTGCTGAAAAACCTAATCGTGATAACTCCGAACGCTTCAGTTTCCACTGCCGCAGCGTACGCCGCGCTTAATTTGCCCGCCTTGACAACCCCAGGCGTCGACCCTATTCTTTCTAGTTCGCAAAACGTGGCAAATTCCAATAATTTGCATCCGCGTTCAACCGGCAGCTTATCTTTGGACGAATTGCAGAACGATTTTGAAGCGGTGATCTTTGATATCGAGCCTGAGATTAGACGAGCGAAGGATACGCTAAGTGATGCTGGAGCGCTCGGCGTTCTGCTGGCTGGCAGTGGTTCGAGTGTGTTTGGTATCTTTGCGGATGAGGAAGATCAGCAACGCGCGATCAAGATGATCGATGCCGGAAACGGATGGCGCATCTTCCCCTGTGTTACGCTGTCGCGCGATGAATATCTCCATGAGATTGGTCCTGAGTTATTTCACTTTTTCGAGCAAGGTTAAACGATACTGGGGCGTCGCCAAGTGGTAAGGCACCGGCCTTTGAAGCCGGCATTCGTAGGTTCGAATCCTCCCGCCCCAGCCACTTCTAACAAACGACCGATGACTGACGACTGAAGACCGCCGCACGAAGTGAATCCAAGGGCACCGTCTGCGGTCGTCCGTCTTCGGTCTTTCAACTTATGGGCACAACTGGCGGTATTAAAGTTTTTTCCGGGAATGCAAACCAGGAATTGGCGGAAGAGATAGCGCGCCATCTGGGTTGTGATATGGGACGGGCCTTCACGGAACGTTTCTCCGACGGCGAGTTTAACTTTCAAATCGATGAGAATGTTCGCGGCGGCGACGTTTTCATTGTTCAGCCGACTTGCCCACCGACCGACGAGCACCTGATGGAACTCCTCATCATGCTCGACGCGTTTCGTCGATCATCGGCAGAGCGGATTACGGCCGTGATTCCGTATTACGGCTACGGACGCTCCGACAAAAAAGATCGGCCGCGAGTGCCAATTTCCGCGAGGCTCGTCGCGAATCTGATTACGGTGGCGGGCGCCGATCGTTTGTTGACCATCGATTTGCATGCGGCGCAAATCCAGGGTTTTTTTGATATCCCCGTCGATCACCTTTATTCGGCGCCGGTGATGATTGGCCATTACCAGGACAATCCGCTGCCAAATTTGACGGTGGTTGCTCCTGACACGGGCGGTGCCGAACGTGCGCGCGCTTATGCGAAACGACTCGATGCCGAACTCGCACTTTGCGATAAACGGCGCGAAAAGGCCAATGTTGCCGAGGTTATGAACGTGGTCGGCGACGTGCGCGGCCGCAGTTGTTTGATTGTTGATGACATGTGCGACACCGGTGGCTCCTTGACGAAAGTAGCCAAAGCGTTGAAGAATGCAGGGGCCGAAAGAATTCATGCATGCTTTACGCACGCCGTTTTATCGGGAAGAGCAGTGCAGCAGCTCGATGATTCGGAAATCGAGCAGATAATTATTACGAATTCGATTCCGCTACGCGACCATGCGTGCGAGTTGAAGAAAATAAAAGTACTTAGTATCGCGCCACTTCTGGCGAAAGCGATCAAGTCGATCCATGAGGAAACCAGCGTCTCCTCGCTCTTCGTCTAGCGAAGGGCAAACACTGATGGCTGAATAGAAGTCCATCAGCGATCGGTCAACATTGCCGATTGCCAATTGCCAATTGTCGATTTGAAGTAAGCGGGTCTCTTGAGACTGCTTTTAGGCCAGAAAGTCCGGCCTGATTCAAAATCGTCAATCGGAAATCGGCAATTGAAATGCTGAAGCGATCGCTGAACGCATGTAAAGAGGAGCAGTTATGGCAGAACATAAAGAGATTACGGTCAACGCAAAACCCAGAGAAGGCCGCGGCAAGAATGATGCGCGCCGCGCTCGCGTCGCAGGCATGGTGCCCGTCGTGGTTTATGGCGGCGAGGGCGGCAGCGTTTCGGCTCTTGCGCCCTTGCGCGATCTCGCGGCAATCCTGCGGTCCGAGTCAGGCCGTAACACGATCTTTACGCTGAACATCGAAGGCGGCGGCTTGAGCGAAGTCATGTTTCACGATCGCCAGGTGGATCCGGTACGGGGCCGTCTCCTGCACGCGGATCTCACTCGACTCGTAAAGGGACAGAAAATCGAAGTTACCGTACCGCTGCATTTGACCGGCGAGCCGATCGGCGTCCGCGAGGAAGAGGGCGTACTCGAGCAGATTATTCGCGAACTGGAGATCCGTTGCGAACCACGCGAGATTCCGGATGTAATCAACGTCGATGTCTCCAATCTGGGGGTTCATGACGTGTTACACGTGAGTGACATCCAGGTCGACGAAAAAATTGAGATTCTTAACGATCCCGATACTGTGGTCGCGACCGTCGGTATTGTTAAGGAAGAGCCGGTTGCGGAGGTCGTGGTTGAAGAGGGTGCTGCCGAACCAGAGGTAATTGGTAAGGGCAAGAAGGACGATGAAGGCGGTGACGACGCTGACAAGGATAAGAAATAACAACACCTTGCCTGCTGCAATGAGATGCGACTGATTGTTGGCCTGGGGAATCCGGGCGCCGAGTATGAATGGTCACGCCATAATCTCGGGTTCATGTTGATTGACAAGTTGAGCTCCACTGCTGGAATCGACTTACGACAGCGCATCTGTCAGTCGATCGTTGGAAGCGGGGAAATTGAAGGTTGTGCGGTGAAGCTGGTGAAGCCGCAGACCTTCATGAATTTAAGCGGTGAAGCGGTTAACTGTTTAGTTTCAAAGCATCGGCTGACCTCGACTGAAGAGGCATTTCCCGGTGAGAGGTTAATCGTAATCTCTGACGACTTGGCGTTGCCTCTGGGGAAGATTCGAATTCGGGCTCGCGGTTCAGCCGGCGGTCACAATGGTTTGAAGTCAATCATCGGAAGCCTGGGAACAAACGAATTTACCAGGTTGCGAATTGGTATCCAGCCCGAACATCCGATTGGCGATACAAGGCGGTTTGTTTTGGATTCATTCTCGCGAAGTAACAGGGGCGAAGTCGAAGAGATTTTGGAGAGAAGTGCTGAAGCGGTAAGGACCATTCTTCGGGATGGAGTACTGAAGGCAATGACGGAGTTTAATAGTAATGAGTAATGAGTAATGAGTAATGAGTAATGAGTAATGAGTAATGAGTAATGAGTGATGAGTGATGAGTCATGAATGTAAGACCGAGTTGTAACCGAGCTTGGTTCTTAACTCATAACTCATGACTCATCACTGCTTGTGAGAAGGAGAAAGATTTTGGAAACTAAGAGACAGTATGAAGTGATCTTCATCATCGATCCCACCGCGGATGATGATGAGATTACGCGCCTGAGCGATGGTTTTAAGCAGATCATCACAGATCAAGGCGGGACAATTACCAAACACGAGAGCATGGGCAAGCGACAGTTGGCCTACGAGATCCTGCACAAGACCGAAGGTCATTTCATCTTGCTGGAGATCGAAGGATCGGGCCGCGAAATCGCCGAGCTCGAACGTCGCATGCGCGTAAACGACCGCATCATTCGCTACATCACCGTGCGCGTGGATGAGGATCGCCGACGGGCTGAAAAGTTTAAGGCGAAGCGCGAGCGCAAAGCCGCCAAGCGACCGGGTGGAGCCGACCAACAGCGGCGCGGGGCTGCCGATAATGATTCCGACAGCGACGAGGCGAGCGAAGAAGCTGCTTAATAGTTGAGTTATAGCGAAGTGAGTTCGGCTTGAATCAACGCGGTGATGGAAGTGGAAACCATTGCTGGTCGAATTGCTTATTCACGATTGAGTTTTAGAAGAGGAAACTATGTCATCAAATTACGAAGACCGTGGGCGTCGCTACAATGGCGATGATGATTTTGACCGGGGTAGGCCCCGCCAGGACCGTGGCGGCCGTTTTCGCCGCCGGCGCAGGGTTTGCCGTTTCTGCATGGAGAAAGCCGATATCATCGACTTCAAAGATTCCAGGTTCCTGTCAAACTACACTCCCGAGCGCGGCAAAATCATTCCCCGGCGAATCACGGGGAATTGCGCCATTCACCAGCGCATGCTGGCCGAAGCAATCAAGCGTGCGCGTAACATCGCATTGCTGCCCTACACGACTGACTAAACACGGGAAGAGGAGCTGCGACCATGGCGCACACGAAAATACTTTTACGACAAGATGTTGATGATCTCGGCGCTCGCGGAGAAATCGTGCGAGTAAGGGCCGGGTATGCGCGCAATTATCTTTTGCCGCGCAAGTTGGCAGTAGAAGCTACCAATAGCAATGTTAAGCAGATTGAACAGGAACGCGCAGCGCTCCTGAAAAAGGAAGCAACTGAGCGCACCGCCGCCGAGGGCCAGGCAGAACAACTGCGTGCTTTGGTGTTGGAGTTCAAGCGCAAGTCCGGCGAGCAAGGTGCTCTCTATGGCTCGGTAACCTCGATGGATATCGCCGAAGCCTTGAAAGAGCGCGGCTACGAGATCGATCGCCATAGATTACATTTGCGCGAACCGATCAAACGCCTGGGTGACGCTACTGTACCTCTACGCCTGCATCGCGAAGTTACGGTTGACTTGCAGGTTAAGGTCAGCGCTGAAGGCGAAGTCATTGCCGGACACATGACGCCGGAACAGGAAGCTGAACTCGCGAAACAGCCGGTGACCGATCAAGGGGAAGAACCAGCTTAATCGTGGTGCGCATGACCCGCTGAGCTCATGATGTCGACAATGTTTGATGACCCTCTAAAACAGTTTGTCGTTGAATACAGCGTCAACGACAATTTTTTGCATGTTCGCACACTGAGAACCGTACTAGAAAATAATCGCAAGAATGTCGCCGAAGGTCGATCAACCGATTACGTGCCCGTTGGATTCGTTACTTCGCGCGAAGATGGTGACCTTTTTATAATCCGCTTTGAGGCGCTGAGACAGGCCTGTAAATTGGAGCGAGGAAGCAGTGATTGGCAGCGGATCTCAGAATTCTTTGATGAGATCTTGGGAAAACTTCCGCCAAGTTCAGATGACACACCGTAAAACATTTGTGTGCCGGCGATACTGATGTATAGTGCCGCAGCGTTGCTACATCCCTTTCAGAATTCCATTTCGTAGGTTTCTTTCCATCAATGGCTACCCCGGATTCTACTCGCGAGCAGCCGCTTGAGCGTTCTTTTCCCCATTCCTCTGAGGCCGAGCGAGCGATCCTTGGCTCAGTGTTAATCAATAATGGTCTGATTAATCAAGCTGTCGAGTTGCTGAGATCGGAGGATTTCTATGTCCCTTCCCACCGCAGGATCTTTATTGCCATGCTTAGTCTTTTCGCGAGGAGTGAGGAAATAAATCCAATTCTCCTGGGCGAAGAATTGAAAAAAGACAACGCGCTAGAATCGGTAGGGGGCATTACCAACATTGCGAATCTCACGTATGGGCTCCCACTGGTCACCGATATTGTTACCTATGCAAAGCTAGTCCGCGGCAAATCAATGCTCCGGCAACTAATCAGTAAAGCTAACAAGATTACTGAAGAAGCATTCGCACAGGAAGACGAGCCGGAAAATATTCTCGATCATGCTGAGCGCCAGATCTTCGAGTTAGCCGATGAACGCCTGCGGCAAGGCTTTATACACGTCGAACCCGTAGCACGCACACTGCTTGAAAAAATTCAGGAAATGGAAGGGCGCACGTCAGTATTAACCGGGCTGACGACAGGGTTTGCCGATCTTGACAAATTAACCTCCGGATTGCAGAAACAGGATTTGATTATTCTGGCAGCGCGCCCTTCGATGGGGAAGACCGCTCTAGCGTTGATGTTGGCCGAGAATGCAGCCATTCATGTTCCCGGCGCGGTAGTTGGAATGTTTTCTCTTGAAATGTCGAAAGAGGCCTTGGTGATGCGCATGTTGTGTTCGCAGGCAAACATCGATGCGCAGCGTTTCAGGAATGGATTTCTTTCGCGGCCGGAGTGGACGCAGATTGGAAAATCACTCAGCACCCTTGCGGCGGCACAGATTTTCCTCGACGACACTGCCGGGATCACCGTCCTTGAAATGCGTGCTAAATGTCGACGCCTTGCCGCCGAACAGAAACGCCTCGACCTGATCGTGGTCGACTATCTTCAGCTGATGAGCGGGTCCGCAAAACGCGTCGAATCGCGCCAGCAGGAAGTCTCGCAAATCTCCCGTGAGCTGAAGGGTCTGGCGAAGGAATTGAACGTGCCGGTGTTAGCATTGTCGCAACTCTCTCGCGCACCGGAAGCGCGTTCCGATCATCGTCCACAACTTGCCGATTTGCGTGAGTCGGGGGCGTTGGAACAAGACGCGGATCTGGTCACTTTCATCTACCGGCCTGAGGTCTACAAGACGCCAGAAGAACGCGAGAACATGCCTGACGACGAAAAGAACATTGCGGAACTGATTGTCGCCAAGCAACGTAATGGCCCAACTGACACCGTCAGACTTCGCTTCACACCCTCAAGCATGCGTTTCGACAATCTCTACCGAGAAGGTTAGCTGAGAGCGCAACCTGGTTGCGACCCGCGCCGGTCCGGCCCACCACGTTCACCCCGAAATTTCGTTGACTTTTCCAGCCGAAGAGCATATCGTGCCGCCGTTTTCAAGAGGGCTGATTCTCACGAGCTGTACCTCGAAGACTCGCTTGATCCACCCTCCTACTCGTGGTGCAATCCAGCGCTTTCCGGCGTTGAGCAAACGGACTTTTTCACACCCTAAGGAGACACTATGGATGAACCCATCACCTCAAATTTTTCAGAGGAACTAACATCTTCAGGAAACAGTTTCAGCCGCCGTGTTTTTGTTCAAGGCCTCGGATTTGTCAGTCTCGGCCTGCTCATGGGAACTTTCGGAGGCTGCGAGAAAATTATAGAGGACATCAAAAATCGGCCCATCCGGCGCCGGCTACGCACCGGATCGGCAGAAGTCGACGCTGATATTGCGATCTATCGGGATGCGGTAGCGGCGATGAAAGCTTTACCTGCAAGTAATCCGATTAGTTGGGCTGCCCAGGCCACGATCCACGGAACCGCCGGCTGCTGTTTTAACTTCTGTGAGCACAACACAATTCACTTCTTTGACTGGCACCGGGCCTATTTGCTTTTCTTCGAAAGGATCTGCCAGAAGCTGACGAATAAGCCGAAGTTTGGGCTGCCATATTGGAATTGGAACCAGAATGGCGCGATTAATCCCGCGTTCACGGATCCATCCAGCGTCCTTTTTAACGCACGAAGCGATACCGATCTGACCGGTAGCTGGTATGTAAGCACCGATGAATTGGATCCCATCATGCAGGACACCAATTTTTTCACTTTCATGGACCAGATCGAGGGTACGCCTCATAACCTTGTCCATGGTGGTGTTGGTGGACAGATGGGCAGCTTCGGTTCCGCGAACGACCCTGTTTTTTATACGCACCACTGCATGGTCGATTACTGCTGGGCCAAGTGGAACATCGACCTGGGAAATGACAATACGAATGATGCGTCGTGGGTGAATCACGTCAACAGTCACTTCGTAGATGTTGATGGAAATCCCACTTCAATGACGGCAGGACTAACTACCATTTTGCCGTTGCTGAGCTATCAATATGAGGGCAGCGCAATCGGGAGTTCACCGGCAACTAAGGCCATCAAGGATTTCAAGAAGGTCGAGGCACGCCTCAAAGCCGGCGCGAACATCAGATTCGACGTTAAGCAGAGAATACGCCTGGCCGATAAGGCGGCTCTAAGTATCGCCCGGCCGATGACCAGAGAAACGAGACTGTCGACCCAAGATTTCTCGAGCATTATTAACTCCGACGCGTCGAAGGACAGAGTATTCGTAAGTATCGGTTTCGCGCAGCTGCCGCCGCGCAGCGACTTCGCGGTTCGGGTATTTATCAACATGCCGAATGCCAATGCGGACACTCCGACCACTGACCCGCACTATGGCGGGAGTTTTGGGTTCTTTGGCACTACCGAACCGGCGGATAGATCAGGTCATAAGCATCAGCCGGACTTCCTGGTCAATATCACAAACACTCTGCAAAAACTGAAGCGCGGTGGACAGCTCAAGGAGGGAACGCCGATCTCCGTGCAACTGGTGCCGGTGGCATTTGATGGAACGTTTGAAAAGGCGGACACTCAACTCATGTTGGAGAAAATAGAGATTATTACTACTCCGGTGATAGTCAACCCGCAGCGTGACGAATAAGATTTACCCTCGGTGTGACCGCCTGGAAACGGGCCAGAACTGTTTCCAGGCGCGTCACGCACGCTTAATGGCATCCCACCCCGTCGGATCGGCATCCTTTCTACATGAAAAGGGCGTTCTACAAGTTGAGTTTCTGTTTGTGCTTCGCAGTCATTTCTCTCACATCCTGTTCAGGCCAACCATTGAGTTTAGTAAGTCGTGATACCGGAAAGCCGGCTTCCGGCAATGTGAGCACCGACGAAAAAGTCTATTTCCTCGACCTGAACAACCCGAGTATTGTCCAACCAATTGAATCAGGCCAGAAAGCGCCCGAGGCGGCCAAATTTGTAAAGGTGGAAGTTGTGGAGGTAGTTAACCCCAGTAATCTGCCCGTAGCTTTTCAGGTTCACTATCGGACCAAAACAAATGAGAAAGTCTATCTCGGCAGCTTCGGCCTTTACCCATCCGATAACCCGGGAAAGTTCATAGTGACGACCAAAGGAAAACTGAAGAACGAAGGAGCTTTAGTCTTGACTTTGGTCAAGCCTGACAACGTTGGTACCGGCGACACAATAAGAGTGAGTGTGAAGAAAATTTTGTTGGTCAACGAATAGTTCCTGCATCCAGTCCGCAACGAAATTTCTGCATCTCGAATTGCAAAATTGCTAAGTCCCTGGTTGGGGCTTTTCTTTTTTCGGTGTAACGTTAGCCGTTCTCTAATTCTAACTTGTTCGACAAACTTCAGTTATACGGGGCATTAGCCCGACTGTTAAGGAGGGCTCAACCTGAGGCCAGCAGTTGAGCCCTCCCTTACAGTCGGGCTAGTGCACCGCTCAGCAACACATCTTTAGGACACTACCGATTACCGCTGCTTATGTCGGAAACCCAACCATTAAACACTACAGGTCGTCGCCCGACCTGGGCTGAGATTGATCTCAATTCGTTGGCCGGAAACTTCCAGATTGTAAAAAGCCATGTGAGCGACTCTGCAAAGGTAATGGCTGTTGTTAAAGCCAATGCCTATGGTCACGGCGCCGTCGCTTGCGCGCGTCGGCTTGAGACTGCGGGTGCGGATTGGTTTGGGGTCGCTCTGCCTGAAGAGGGAATCGAACTTCGAAACGCGGGCATAGCCAAACCGATTCTCTGTTTGGCAGGATTTTGGGAGGGGCAGGCAGCTGGATGTCTGCAACATAACCTGGTGCCCACGGTTTACCGTCAGGACAACATTGCTGCACTTGATGCAGCTGCGCGCGATCGCGGAGAAGTTGCCGATGTCCACGTCAAGATCGACACAGGCATGGGAAGGCTTGGGGTACGCTGGGACGAAGCTAACGACTTCGCGGAGTCACTCAAGGGGTTCAAAAGCATTCGCGTGGATGGATTGATGACCCACTTTGCGGCGGCTGATGAACCGTCCTGCGGAGCTCTGACCAAGGACCAGGTTGCTCGATTTTACAACGCTGTCGCGGCGTTTCGGGAAAAGGGATTCAGCCCGAGTTATCGCCATCTTTCGAACTCCGCGGGTGTCTTTGCACAACCCGCAGCGTCTGGAAAACCAGACGGAGAGACCGGCGGAAATATGGTGCGGCCCGGCGGTGTTTTGTATGGTCTTTGGCGCGACATCCTCAATCCTGAAAACGGGGACCAGGCATTTCAGCCGGTCATGTCCCTGCATTCGCGCATTACGCTCTTGAAGTGGGTGCCGGCCGGTGAGACTGTCGGATACGGCTGCACGTTTGAAGCGTCTCGCAAAACACTGGTCGCGACAATTCCCATCGGGTACGACGATGGTTATAAGCGAGCCCTTTCTAATCGGGGGCATGCCATCATCCGTGGCGTGTTTGCGACGGTCATCGGCCGCATCTCAATGGACCTCACGCTAATCGACGTAACAAATGTTCCCGACGTTCAAATGGATGACGAAGTGTTGCTACTGGGCCGTTCGGGTGAACTCTCGATCACGGCGGAGGAGCTTGGAAAGATTGCGGGCACGCTTTCGTATGAAATTACCTGTGGCATCGGAAGCCGGGTGACCCGGTTTACTTCGTTGACCGTGTAATATTCAACGACGCCAGTGTCATGTCGCACGACGCCAGTGTCATGTCGCACGACGCTAGTGTCATGTCGCACGACTCTAGTGTCATGTCGCACGACTCTAGTGTCATGTCGCACGACGCGGGTGGCATGTCGCACGACGCCAGTCTCATGTCGCACGTCAGCAGTGCCATGTCGCACGACTCCAGTGGCATGTCGCCCAAAGTGACTTCATGACCCTGATCAGTCACGTGTATTGTTGCCTTTGCGAGGCGGTCCGGTGAGAATCGTTGCGATATTCACGGTTAGATGACCCCAGAGAAGCTGCCAAGTTTGCGAATTTGGCCGCAAGTTAGCGCTAAGAGAGAGGTGCAGAGTTGGCAATAGATCCTGAAAGGCTGACAGTGCAAGTGAATGAGCGGGACAACGTCACGGCTCTGCTCTATGTGTCGCCCAAACGCGGCCGCAAACGGGTCACCGTAATTCTTGGCCACGGTGCGGGCGCGAATCAGTTGCACCCTTTCATGCAACTCTTTGCGAAGGGATTAGCCTCGCGAGGTCTCGATGTATTGACGTTCAACTTCGTCTATCTGGAACAGGGCCGGCGCGTGCCGGATCCAAAAGCGAAACTCGAAGCTTGCTATAGCGCCGCAATTGAAGCGGCGCAAAAGCATGCAAAGTTGAAGGGCAACAAGATAGTAATTGGTGGAAAGTCGATGGGCGGGCGAATCGCCTCGCAAGTGGCTGCGGCGATTCAAGCAGGAAACTCTGAAAATCCGATTGCCGGATTAGTTTTCCTTGGTTACCCCTTGCATCCGCCCGGGAACCCGGAGAAACGTCGTGACGCACATCTGGATCAGATCAAATCGCCGATACTTTTCGTTCAGGGTGCGCGCGACGCGTTTGGCACCCGGGAAGAAATTAGCGATCTGATCAAGCGACTCAAGTTGCCTGCTACGCTTCATGCCGTCGAGGGCGGTGACCACTCTCTCAAAGCGCCAAAAAGCGCCGGTCTCACACAAGAGCAAGTCTACGAATCCGCCATGGATAGGATTACGGACACAATCGACAGCTGGATGGATTCAGAACCGCGTTAGAAATCCTTGCCTTTTGCGGGGGCTTGGCGTATAAGGCTGCCCACAAGGCGTCTCGAGCTCCGTCCGTCCTCGTCTTCATGCATCTCATTTTCAGCGCCTTGGATTGGAAGTTCCCATGCTCTCTCTACCGTCAATCATTTCAAACTTCGGACCTGGAGCAAGGTCAAATCATTGGGCTTGCTTCCGGCACTAATTTCTTCAGCCGGATCCTAAGTCCGCAACAACAGTCTTCCTTTTTGCGTGCTCTTTCAACAGTTTCTTTCCTTGCAGAATTAGTTTTTGAAACTCCGATGAGTTGCGTTAGCGAGAGATTCCGAACATGCAGCAAACAATTCTTACGTTCCTTACCAAAGTAAAACCTGATCACGTCTCGGAGTTAAGAACGTTGCTCGATACCATGGCGGCCGACGTTGAGCACAATCCGCATATTCCTTATCTCGATCTAAAGTTGCTTCATTTCTCGAGTCTGGTGCTTACGGACGATCCGGGCTATGGGCCCTACCTCGTGTTTGAAAACAACTTCGACGGCAAACTCGAACCATATCTCGAAGATCTCTACGCTCATGCCGCCGAAGGCTTGCACCGCATTTACAGCTGCTGCAGCGATTACAACGCCACCGGACCATGCGATAAGGATCGGCTGCTTTCTTATCTGCGCGAGCACGTGCGCCGTCCGAATGCCTACCACATCGGCAACCTTGGCCGAAGTGTGGTGCGCACGCATCAGGAGGATGCTCTCCGGGACGGCGTCGAAGATTTTCTCGACGACATGGTCAGGCAGGGAAACGTTGGCCCACCGGCCACGATCCGGCAAAAGATTCAGGCATTCGTTCGCGGTCAGCCTGCGTTTGCGTGGGCGGGGAATGCACAGCCGCGGCAGACGAAGATGGAGCATTTTATTCCGCGGCTCAAGATCGGCCTGGCAGCTCTGATCGCGCTGGTTTTGCTGCCGCTCTTAATCCCCCTCGCAGTCGTCTGGCTGGCCATGTTGCGTTGGACTGAAACTAACGAGCCGCCACCGCTAGAACTTGACGTGAAGGACCACGTGAAGGAACTGGTGAAACGCGAGGACCGCACTCACATCGTCCAAAACCATATGTGCAGCATCACCACCGTCAAACCGAGTCTCTTCCGGAGAATGACGCTGCGCGCGATTCTCTGGCTGATTAACTTGCTCGCGCGTACTTCCGACAAAGGTGAGTTGAGCGGAATTCCCAGTATTCATTTCGCCCACTGGTCGCTAATCGATAATGGGCGGCGGCTTCTGTTTGTCAGCAACTTCGACGGCAGTTGGGAAAATTATCTGGACGATTTCATCGACAAAGCAAGCACGGGCCTGACTGCTATTTGGAGCAACACGGTGGGATTTCCCAAAACGAGTTGGCTGGTGCGCGAAGGTGCGCGCGATGGATCGCGTTTCAAGGCAAATGCCCGCGATAAACAGACCTTCACAAATGTTTGGTATAGCGCCTACAAGCCGCTGACCGTGCAAACAATCGACAACAATAGTCAGATCCGTGACGACCTCTTCTCGACTCTTGATGAAACAGCTACGCGCGATTGGGTTCGGCGCTTTTAGCAAGGAGATACCGCATGAGTGAACTGACAGCGGACGACATGAAAGACATCCAGGGCTTCGTCATCAGCGGTTATGCCCACCTGCCCTGTGTCAGTTATCTCCTCCTGCGCGTCGACGATGCGGCGGCGGCGCGGCGCTGGCTGGGTCAGATTGTTAGCGAGGTCACCACCAGCGAAGGTAAGGAACTGATTTCAGGCCTTAATGTCGCCATTACGCACGGCGGACTCAGGCGCCTTGGGCTGCATGAACAGACGCTGGACACTTTCTCGCGGCCCTTCGTTGAGGGGATGGCTACTCCACATCGTTCCCGAATCCTAGGTGATGGCGCCGAAAATGCGCCGTCAAACTGGGATTGGGGCGGTGACATGGAATCTGATCCAACCAGGGCAATCGATATTCTGCTGCTACTTTTTGGGAACGATGAAACAACGCTTGATGCTTTGGTAAGCGAGCATCGTTCTGGCTTAGCGAGGGGAGGACTTACTGAAATACTTGCATTGGGTGCAGGGCGTCAACCCGACATTCACGAACACTTTGGTTTTGCCGATGGCATGGGTCAACCGGCTATTGAAGGCACTATTCAGACACGCGATGCTGCCGCCCGAAACATAATCAAGACGGGCGAAATTCTGCTTGGATACGTCAACGACTACGGCAAGCTGGCCGATACACCCTCACTCAAGGCTGCGCTCGATCCGCAAAACACGCTGCTTGATCTGCCCGCGGTTGACGAAACCGAACAAGCCTTGCCGCCCGGTGAACGGGGAACCGTCAGGCGTGACTTCGGACGCAATGGGACTTACCTCGTCTTTCGCCAGATGGCCCAACACGTCGCCAAGTTTTGTCATTTCCTGGACGAGGCAACTCGGACACTCGATGGGGAGTTCGACGCCAACGCGAGCGAGCGGCTGGCCGCAAAGTTTGTAGGGCGCTGGCAAAGCGGCGCGCCTTTGGTGCTGTCACCCGACACGGATGATGCCTCATTGGGCCGGGTAGATGATTTCGGTTATCGAGACGAAGACGCGCACGGCTTTAGGTGTCCCATTGGTTCGCACGTGCGCCGGTCCAATCCGCGCGACACTCTGGGCCCGGATGGGCCAACCGCGCTCGCCACGGCAAATCGCCATCGCATACTTCGGCGGGGGCGCTCATACGGGGTGCGGCCTGACGATCGGCGGGTGGACGATGGCGTTCCGCGCGGGCTTCACTTTCTGTGTCTCAATAGCGACATCGAACGGCAGTTTGAATTTGTTCAGCAAACCTGGTGCAACAATCCAGTGTTTGGCGGACTGGACGGTGAGGTTGATCCGCTCGTGGGAAACTTAACCAAAGGTGACGAAATTTTCACCGTCCAGGCTGATCCCCTCCGCACCCGAGTACACAATCTTCAGCGTTTTGTGACAGTAAAGGGCGGCGCATATTTCTTTTTGCCGAGCCTCCGCGCCTTGCGCTATTTGGCGGGCCTTTGACTCAGATTTTGCGAGCGGTGAAAAGCCTGAGGCTCGCCGACGAAATGTTCTGCAAATTAAACTCATAGTCAGTAGAAGGAAGTTCCGAGAAAACTCTGGCGATTGCCACGCATGACCTAGTTGACCATTAACCGCTAATCTCACAGCAACCCTGCGAGTAGCTAAAGGAGATCAAAATGAAACCACACAGAATCCCCAAACTCCACGTCCTGGGACTGATCGTGTTCTCGCTCTTACTAACCGCTTGCCCACAAGACACTCCAAACGATCCTCTCAGAAAATATGCCAGGGCTGTGGACAACATGGCCGGGGCGATTAACTCGATGATCAAGGCAAAGCGAGACCTTGCCGGGGCAGGACGAATCACTCCTGCCGAAGAGCTTGCTTTAACCAGAGCACTGCTCGTTGCAAATGAAGCAGTCACAGTTTTTCATCAACGAGTGAAATCTCTAACCGCCGCGCCCGATGCTACAACCAAGGCGGAACTGATGACACTGCTCAACAATGTGACGACTGCTATAGACAGTCTAAACAACGGGGGTGTCATTGGGGTTACCAATAGCGAGTCGAAACAAAAACTGAGCCGGTTCATCGCAACCATTAAAGCGGCGATTGCAGTCTTCAACGGCCTTTGATTTAAGCCTTGGGCTCCAATTCAATTTTCGACAACTCACACAATGGAGGTGTAACAGTGGACTGGTTAACGATAATCACTAATCTTCTTCCGCTAATCCCCGGCGCCGGGGGCTCCGGCACGGCGGGCCAGGCGACCGCCCTGGCGCAAATAGCCGCGGATCTTATTCAGCGGATCAAGTCTCAGGAAGACATGACCACCGGACAAATTCTTGATCGCGCCGGCGTGACTCTTGACGACAACAAGAAAATGCTGCTGGAAGATCTTGAACGACTGCAGGGCACCAACCCCTGAGTTCGGCAAGCAGAGTTAAGACGATCCGCGAATTCCACGAAAGGCATTCGATCTGTTAGTGCCGGTTCGTGTGAATTCGTGGATCGTTATTTTTTTGAAAACTAAAAGTTGTGCGATGTGAGGGCGGAAGCTGCCCCGTCAAAGTCACTTGCCAAGGCCGCCCCATTTTGTGCTAATCTGGATTTCCCCTGAACGTTCTGCCCCGTTATCTCACTAATAAAAACAGCGATTACAAGACGGTTTAATTGCCGGCTGAGTGAGGTAAATCATGAGCGCTAGTTCCACTTCCATTGCCGCGCGAGCTTTGTCAACAGAGTCTGCGCCGGTTCAGTCAAAGCCCACCCAAACCATTCTGATTATTGAAGACTACTCCGACACGCGCGAGCTGTTGTGCACTTTGCTTCGCAGCCACGGGTACAACGTCGTCGAGGCGGAGGATGGCATCGAAGGCGTACTCAAAGCGGGTTGGCTATATCCCGATCTGATCCTGATGGATCTGTCACTGCCTGAAATGGACGGCGTTGAAGCGGCCGCACGAATTCACGCCCAGGCCAAGCTATCCCGGATCCCGATTTTCGTAGTCAGCGCATATCTGACAGAGAGCGTCGAGAAATCCGTGAAAGCGGCGGGTTGTGAGGAAGTGTTCAGTAAGCCTTTTGATCCAGAGGTGTTGTTGGAACGAATCCGCCTCGTCCTCAGTTTGGGCTGAAGCATCCGAGAAGCGAATATTTTTGCGCTCCATCCAGATAGCAATGGTTGGACTGGACAGCCGTTGATGGGGAACAACGGTGTCCCTATTTGCCCATCATTGGGGATAAATGCCCGGGTGCCACGCGCAGAGACTTTTCTTACTTCAATAACCTCCCGCAAATACCCCCTCACTGTCCCGATTCGCCGTGGCACGATTGTTGTCAATGCGAGGGTTGTGGATTCGAGTTGCGTGTTCTCAGTCTGAGCACGGAGCTTTTCTCCACTGCAGTCACCGATAAGAGCTTACTCTGCGCGAAAGCCTTAGATAGCAAGCACTCACCAGCCTACGTTTCAGCTCGCTGAAATAAGGTATGGGAGGTTCCCGAAGAGACGCACTAGTTCTGACACTTGCACTGTCTGCTTTTGTGGCCGGTCTTCTCTATCTATCGGGTAAGAGGGTCGGCCCTTTCTCTTTGCGTTCCTCACGGAGGAACTCACAAGAGAGAGGTTAATCCCATTCATCAACATTCAATTTCATTGAGGAGAAACGATTAATGAATTCACTCCCAAACACTTCCGATCTCACGCCTCAGGCACTAAGCGGGATCCTTGTCTGCGACGCACTGACGGCTCGTGACGGAACCGGAAGTAACCAAGAGCTAATTGCTGACGACTTTGGTCAACAACTAAGAGGAAGCAAATGAAGAAAAAAACAAAACGCCTTAAATATTCAAACATAGTCGCTTGGTTGGCTTTGTTCTCGCTGGTTGCCGGCATGTTCATCGGCATCATCAATGGTGAGACGGCCAGCGCAAAAGACTCAAACTCAAAAAGCACTGATCGCAAATCAGCCCGCAGAGTTTCGCCCGACCTGCTCGAAACCGGAAAACGGGCCAAGGCCCGTGGTAAAGACGAGACGGTCAAAATCATCCTGCAAGTTAACGGACCGCTGAAAGGAAAGCTCAACAGCCTTCTGAACCGCAACGGCGTCCACACTAAAGCCCATTTTCAACAGTTCAAGTCATATGCAGTTGAGCTGCCAGTCAGTGCTGTGGAGGAGTTGGAAACCTATAGCGAAGTGTCGTATGTCTCGCTGGACAAGGAAATGACCTCCCTTGGTCACCTTTCGACGACCACCGGCGCCGATGCGGTGCGGACTCAAACTGTGACCTCGCCGCTGGGCGTCACAACCTCCACCTCGCTGGATGGATCGGGCATTGGTATCGCCATACTCGATTCCGGCATATACAAATCGCACGTGTCATTCAAGGGAAAATCCGGCGCCACGCGCGTGATCGTGGAAAAAGATTTCACCGGTGAGAACCGCGTCGATGATCCGTTTGGCCACGGCACACACGTTGCTTCAATCGCTGCAGGTAACGGCCGTATTTCCAACGGCGCCTACACGGGCGTAGCACCAAACGCAAATCTCATCAACCTTCGTGTGTTGAATACACAAGGCATTGGTTCAGTTTCCGGCGTGCTGGGAGCGCTGAACTGGGTCATGTTGAATCGTCAGGTTCATAACATTCGTGTCGTCAACATGAGTATCGGCATGAACGCTATCAATTCCTATAGAGATGATCCACTCTGCCGCGCAGTGCGCACGCTGGTTGATGCTGGTGTCGTTGTCGTAGCGGCCGCCGGTAACAATGGCAAAGATGCCATGGGCCAGAAGGTCTACGGCCAAATTCACTCGCCCGGCAATGAGCCATCGGCGATTACCGTCGGTGCCGTAAACACGTATGGGACCGACGCCCGTGACGACGATGGCATGGCTACCTACAGCTCACATGGTCCCACGCGCAGTTTCTACACTGATGCTCAGGGCGTCAAACATCACGACAACCTGCTCAAGCCAGACCTGGTTGCGCCAGGCAATAAGATTGTGGGGGCCAAAGCCGCCAGCAATCACCTTAGCTTAGAGAATCCGTTGATGAATGCAGTTGTGAGTTTTCTTGGAGAACGAGCGATGATGTTTATGAACGGTAGTTCAATGGCCACTCCGGCTGCGGCCGGCGCTGCCGCATTGCTCTTCCAGGCGAATCCCAGCCTGACCCCTAACATGGTTAAGTCAATCCTGATGTATACGGCCCAGCCCCTGGCTGGCTTCAATATGTTCGAGCAGGGCGCAGGCCAGCTTAACGTTGAAGGCGCCGTCCGACTAGCTAAGCTGGTAAGGACCGACCTGTCCGCCACTACCCCGGTTGGCGCACCACTCCTGACGACAGCTACGCTTCCGGTGGCTAAGACAACTATCAGCGGAAAAACGTTCACCTGGTCACAGGGACTTATCCTGAATCACAACTACATTTCCGGCACTGACCTGATCATGAAGTACCAGGCGATCTATGCGTTGGGCGTATTCATCGGCGACGGGGTCTTCATTGGCGACGGCGTGTTCATCGGCGATTCGACAATGATCTCCGATGGCGTGTTTATCGGTGACAAGATCCTTAAAAGCGACGGAGTCTTCATTGGCGACGGCGTGCCATTTTGCAGTTCCAGCCTCTTAACCGGAGACGGAGTGTTTATCGGCGACGGAGTGTTCATCGGTGATGGCGTGTTTATTGGCGATGGAGTCTTTATCGGGGATGGAGTATTCATCGGCGATGCGGTGGTACAGGCGCAAGCTGCCCTGGTCAATGGTGATGGTACAACTTTCATGGATGTCATTGTCGATAGCGGTCTTGACTTCCTGGGATACTGAGACCCTCGTCTCTCTTTATAGGCATCAATACTACCTGACTGCTACTTCCACCCCAGCGGGCTGCCTCGCTGGGAACCGGAACTCCCAGAGCTACTTATGCCAACAACTGGTCTATCAGCACCGGCCCTCAAACAGGCTTTCGCGCCAGCGTCATCAAGCGAGTTGATGACGTTTGGCTCGACGGTCACCGAAAAGCTCACTGATGAGCATCAACCTGAAATACTCGCATTTCTGGCCGCCCGCCCTTTGCACACCGTTATCATGGCTGGCCACATTCGCGATAACGGTGTGGTTAGCGTCTTCAATCGCGGCACGTTTCACGCGTACCGGGGATTGCAAGGTTCGCTGGAAGGCGTGGCCCTAATCGGCCACGCCACCCTCATGGAAACACGAAGCAGGGCCGCGCTGCAGGCTTTCGCCAGCGTGGCGCAACGCTCCAAGATTCACTTGATCATGGCAGAACAGGAAAGGTCGGATCTTTTCTGGAGCTACTATGCCCAAGCCGGTCAACGTCCGGGTTTGCTTAGTCACGAATCACTACTGGAGCAGCGTTGGCCTATAGGAGTCGAACCGATGGTCCGCGGACTACGCCAAGCTACAGCGGATGATTTGGAATCAGTGATGGTGGTCCAAGCGGAGATGGCTCTGGCAGAGGGTGGCGTGAATCCGATGGAAGCCGACCCCCTGGGTTTTCGGAGGCGTTGTCTGCGACGCATCGAATTGGGTAGAACCTGGGTGTGGGGGAAAGATCAGCAGCTCATCTTCAAGGCCGATATCATCGCTGATACACCGGAGGCGATTTACCTTGAAGGCGTCTGGGTCAGACCGGAGCAGCAGGGACGCGAATATGGTCTGCGCTGCCTGACGCAATTGGGAAGGAAACTGCTCAAGCAAACAGCTTCTATATGTGTCCTGGTCAACGAGAACAACCTAAAGGCGCGCGCACTATACCGCCGAGCGGGGTTCAAGCCGCGCGGGACTTACCAATCGATCTTCCTGCAGGCTGAGCCACAAGCGAAGCCGGCATGAGCAGCAATATGGGTCGCAAGCACCTCGCCAGAATTTACTTTTCGGTCGTAGTAAGCGCCGGAGTCTTTGCGGTCCTTCTATCTGCTTATCGTTTCCCGCTAGCGAAGCTCGATCTCCAATTGGGCGTGTTGGCTCTGTTAACCGTTGCTGTTGTTTCTCGCATTCGCATCGGAATTCCTCGCCTTACGTCGGAAATTGGAGCTTCCGATACGTTTATTTTTCTGATTCTGTTGCTCTACGGCGGAGAGGCCGCTGTTTTAGTGGCTACCGCCGACTCCCTTGCTCAGACGTCGCGCTTCGGAAAAAAGGTCAGGACGTTCGTCTTCAATGCTGCGATGCTAGCCTGCTCCACTTTTCTAGCGGGCGAGGTCGTGCGTTACGCCTTCACGCATGTTGCCAATCTGAACTATGAGGTGTTCTCCGGCAATTACCTCATCGTCCTTTGCGTCATGGTGCTGGTGCAGTACATCGTCAATACCGGCCTTGCTGCAATTTACCAGGGTCTGAGAAGCGACCAACCTCTCTGGCAAACCTGGAGCAAACACTACCTCTGGACGTCCATAACATATGTCGCTGGCGCGTCAGGGGCTGCGATCACAGCCAGGTTCATCAACTCCGTCGGCTTTCTCACCTTACTGGTTACCGCGCCAATCATCGGCATCATCTACTTCACCTATCGGACTTATCTCAAGAACGTGAAAACTGCAGAGTTGCAGACTGAGCAGGCGCGCAATCACGTCGAGGAGCTGAATCGCTACATCGCCCAGCAGGAGCGAATCCAGGAACAGTTCTCCCAGGTCGAAAAGTTGTCAGCTCTCGGGCAGTTGGCTTCCGGCGTCGCGCACGATTTCAATAATAGTCTCGCCTCGATTCTCGGCCGGTCGGAATTGATGTTGAAACATACCGAGGATCCAAAGATCAGGCGGGGTCTTGAAATAATCGCCAAGTCTGCCCTGGATGGTGCCAAAACGGTAAAGCGGATTCAGGACTTCGCGCGTCAACGCAGCGAGCATGATTTTGAATTAGTGGATGTCGATCAAATGTTGTTGGACGTAAGCGAAATCACGCGTCCACGATGGAGAGATGGCGCCGAGGCCAAGAATGTACATATCCATCTTGAGCTTAGGAATCACTCCGACGCCCAGGTCAGCGGAGACGTCTCAGAATTGCGAGACGTGCTGGTTAACGTAATCTTCAATGCGGTGCACGCAATGCCAATGGGTGGGCAGCTCACGCTTTCCGCGGAAGTAGTTGATGAACACGTCATACTCTCCGTGATCGATACGGGAGTTGGCATGCCGCCGGAAGTCCGTTCGCGCGTTTTCGATCCATTTTTTACCACCAGGGGCGTTGAAGGAATGGGGTTGGGACTCGCCGTCGGTTATGGAGTAGTGCGTCGCCACCAGGGGACATTCGAGGTGGAATCAGAGCTGGGAAAGGGTAGCGCATTTCGCATTAAATTACCGGTCGCCGAAGTGAACGCCGGTGCTGATAACAATTTCAAATCCGGTGTACCCGGTACGCCGTTGCGGAGGTCTAACTTGATAAAAATCCTGGTTGTAGATGACGAAGAACAAGTGCGCAATCTATTGAGAGACATTCTGGAGGACGCCGACTGCGAAGCGGTAACGGCAAGCCAGGGATACGATGGCCTGCGGCTGTTTGACGAGGGAAGTTTCGACGCGGTCTTCACCGACCTTGGTATGCCGGGAATGAGCGGTTGGGAGCTGGCACGTGAGATTCGTCAAAGGGACAGTCAAGTACCACTGGCAATTATCACGGGTTGGGGAGAAGCCGTCAGGACGAGCGAAAGGGAAGTAGCGCAGGTCGACTGGGTATTGTCGAAACCTTTCTCGATGGCCCAAATCGCCGATATCGCTCAAGAGGTAGGGAGGCGTCGAGAAGCGAGGTAAAAGAACACGGCCGGCTCACCCTGGTCGCCTGCGAGTTTCTACAAGATAGCTGTTTCCTCCAGCAACCGGCCCGCAGCAAATCGCTGAACACTTAGTTGCGACGTCTCAATCAAGCCAGAGCGGCCATGAAGGATTAGGTCAGCGCTAATGCGACCCGAGGCGGGGGAGTGCATCACGCCATGGCCGCTAAAGCCGTTAACAAAAAACAGACCCTCAACCCCCGGTGCGGGACCGATGATGGCGTGATGGTCAGGCGTCATTTCGTATAAACCGGCCCAGGCACGATTTGGATTAACTTCCGCGTCGGCCAAGCCGGGTACGCGTGCAGCGGCCCGGGTCAAAATCTCTTCCACAAACGCCGGATCAAAATCCATTTTAAAACCAGGAGTTTCAGCCGGATCGTTCCAGGCGAGCAGTATCCCTTTGCCTTCGCGCCGGAAGTGAAAACCATTGGACATGTCGATAACCATGGGAAAGCGCTGGGGTAGACCGTTGAAGGACTCAGTCGGCACCAGTTGCCGGCGCAGAGGCTCAACCGGAAGATTGACCCCGGCCATGCGCGCAACCTCCGCCGCCCATGGACCAGCCGCGTTGACAACGATGCGAGTTGAAATGAATCCGCGAGTGGTCATGACGCCTGAGATGCGCTTGGCTGCTCCTTCCGCAGAAGCGGGCGGGACGCCCGCGGTCCCAGTAAGAGCAGCTTCAATCTCTATGCCGGTTACGGTCGTGTCGAGCCAAAGTCGTGCGCCGCGCTCACGTGCCTTGAGCATAAAACCCATCATCACGCTGTGCGGGTCGACAAACCCATCGGTCTGGCAAAACGTGCCGCCAATAACATCGTCAACGCGGAGTTGCGGAACAAACCCGGCGATATCATCGCGCGAAACCAACTCGACATTTTTTACCCCAAGCGCAAGTTGACGTTCGCGGTTTGCTGTTAAATAACTGAGATGGCTGTCGGTGGTGGCGCAGAAAAGATAGCCATGCGCGCGGTAGTCGGCAGGATGTCCCACTGTCTCTTCGAACCGCGAAAAGAAGTCGATTGAATACCTCGACATCTGAATATTCACCGCCGTGGAAAACTGCGCCCGCACTCCGCCCATGCTTTTCCCGGTGGAGCCTTTGCCCTGATGCGCTTCGCGTTCAACGACGAGCACATTCGTGCAGCCCTGTTCAGCAAGATGGTAGGCCACGCTTGAGCCCACGATCCCACTGCCAATGATTACTACATCCGCGGTTTCCGTCATATTTGTCCCGGCGAAAGCTCAGCCTATAGAATAGTCGCGCGAGAATAAGCCTAACGCGCAGCAGTTTCAATAGGAGCTGGATCATGGACCTGCGTTACCCCGTTGGAAAGTTTGCGTATACTGGAACGCTGTCGGACAGCGAACGTCTTAGTCTAATTGATGAGATTGCGGCGACTCCCGAACAACTGCGCGCTGCCGTTGGCGGACTCGATGACCACCAATTGAATACGGAGTATCGTCCTGAGGGCTGGACGGTCCGTCAGGTGGTCCACCATGTGCCCGAAAGCCACCTGAATAGTTACACGAGATTCAAATTGGCTGTCACCGAAGACGAGCCCGTCATTAAGCCCTATTTTGAGGATCGTTGGGCCAATCTTGACGATGCGCGCACGGCGCCGGTCGAGCTCTCGTTAGACTTGCTCGACGCGCTTCATGGCCGTTGGGTCTGGTTTCTTCGTTCACTGAAAGCCATCGAGTTCCAGCGAGCATTCCGCCATCCTGAACTTGGCTTGGTGAGCCTCGATAAAAATGTGGCGCTCTACGCCTGGCATGGCCGTCATCACGTGGCGCACATTACGTCGCTCCGGGAACGCATGGGGTGGTGACTGACAGTCGCCAGTTCGGAGTCAAGAGTCCAGAGTCAGAAAACGTAGATTGAAACCTGAAGGACCAAAGACTCAAGACCGAAGACTGGAGACTCGAGACTGATGACTAACGACTAACCTAAGATGCTTAAAACATTCGACTGTCCAAAATGCGGCGCTCCAGTCAACTATGAAACCGATGTCGTTGGTGCGAATCTCACGGCGCGTTGCTCTTACTGCAATAGTCAACTTTCCGTTCCGGATGAAATGCGCGGCCGCCCCGCGCATGTTATATCGCACGTTAATATTGACCTGCGAAATACCGGCGCCAAAGCCACCAAGTGGATTGCTCTGATTATTCTGATTCCGGTGTTGGGTGTCGTCATCGGCATAATCGCGCTCGGTGGATTTCTTGCGCCGCTGCTGCGCGGAGGCACCGGCAACAGCGACAAGAAACCAGTCGTCGTAGTGCCAAACTTTCCATGGCCCACTGGTCCAGTGGCAAAAGACAAACCGAAGGAAGGGCCCAAACCCCTGCTCAGTTTTGGGTCTGAAGGAATCGGGCCGGGCATGTTTAAGGACGCTCGGAGTATTGCAGTCGACGGATCAGGCAAGATCTATGTTGCGGAATACCTCGGTGGCCGAATACAGGCCTTTGATCCCGAAGGAAAATTTCTGACGCAATGGACGGTCGATCCTAAGATGCCTTTGCGTGGAATGGCGGCTGACCGCAAGGGAACTGTTTACGTCGTGCAGCGGGGAAGGATCACTCGATACGAAGGGGAAACCGGCAAGGAACTGGGCGAACTGTCTTACGCAGGGGGAAACGGTTTCGACGACCTCACTACCTCTCCTGATGGAGGGCTAGTCGGCGCCTGGTACAGCAACCGCGACGACATTGTGCGTTTCAATTCCTCAGGAGAAGTGACGCGAACAATCCGCGCGGCAATCAGTTCGACCAGCGGAGATTCGGAACTGAACACCAGAATCGCGATTGATGGGCTGGGAAATATCTATGCGCTGGGCACCTTCAACAATGCAGTCTTCAAGTTTGGACCCGACGGAAAGTTTCTGACCCGATTTGGAGATGCCGGAAATGAGGCAGGGCAATTTCGGGCCGCTTTTGCCATCGCAGTTGATGGCAAGGGACGTGTCTATGTGAGCGATATTAAAGGCGTCCAGGTGTTTGACGGCAATGGCCGTTACTTGAAAGTGTTCAAGCCCGACGGCCTGGCTTTCGACATGGAAATTAACGACAACAACGAGGTCTTCATCGCGGCGCGAAGCAAGGTGCTGAAGTACTCGCTGGCTGATGAATAGTTAATGTAACGCAAACTGTTAGTTTGCGTTCCTGATTCCGAGCGGTGGTCGTAGCAAATCGTGAGACGCAAACTAACAGTTTGCGTTACATCGACAGGGAAGTCTCTCTCCTTCGCGAAACTTTGCGTCAGCCTTTGCGCCCTTTGCGGTTTTTGGCTGATCTTCCCTAGCTTAACCGTAAAGTATGCAAAAGGTTTTTCGCAAAGGGCGCAAAGCAAACTCCAACACTCTTCATGAATTCATTGACTCGCCTGCCATTCTGCGATACAACCCCAACGCACTTCTCACTTTAGTCCGCAACCAGCAGATTCTCGCGCTCGACCCAAACTTGGAGGAGACCCATGAAGCAATCAAAATTTCCGCGCCCAGTAACTCTGACTCTATTGATCGCAGCTTTAGGCATGGCACTCGTGACTTCATGGGGAAGCGGCCGGGCGTCGATCGCGAACGGCCAGGCCAGAGCCAAGCCGGCCTTCAAGCCAACCAAGTTTAAGCCGGCATGTGCGAATCCAACACTCCCAATGCCCGCTCCGGCCAAGGCCCCAGCGATCGACTCCCTGTGTGGACTTTCGGGCATCGGCGGTGCCACTCCTGAGGGGGTGCAGGACTCGGTCAAGAATAATTTCTGCGCGAAGGGGATCCCCAGAGCAGTTTCGTTAGCCGATCTGACCGGCCTGCAGTCGAAGGTCGAAGCAAACCCGGCTATTAACTTTGGCAGCGCCGGGAGAGGGACCCGAAAAAAGGGTCCTACAATCAACCGCGCCCCGCTCCAGAAACTTGGTGAGGGCAAACTCGTCACACTGAGCAAGGTTTACGTTTTGATCGCGCGCCAGGAAGGCGGCGAGAGTGTGAATTGCGGGAAAGACGTAGAGGGCAAACCGACCGTGCTTGACCACGACATTCATATCTCGCTCGTCAGTTCACCTAATTTAGATCCGGCCAAAGACGAATGTTCGAGTGTGGTAGCTGAGATGAGTCCGCACTACCGTCCCGATAGTTGGACACATGGCAATGTCGAACGATTGGCTAAGGCACAATTGCCGGTGCGAGTGACAGGTCAACTGTATTTTGATTCAAGCCATTTCCCATGCAGCGGTGGAAAGAGTGCCGGGCAGGGAAATCCCAGTCGAGTCTCGCTTTGGGAGATTCACCCAATCTACAAGTTCGAAGTTTGTATCGCTGACTGCGATGGCGCAGGCACTTGGGAGACGTTGGATAAATGGGCAGCGAAGTAGTGAAGTGGTCAGTGGCCAGTGGTCAGTTCTTAATGCGCTACACCATTGACTGTGACCTCTGAACTGAACCGACTGATCACTGGTCACTGGCCATTGATCACTGACCACTAACTAAACCGATGCAAGTTGGCGATACCTTAATCTGGACACGCACCTTTACCGAGGATGAAATCAGGCTCTTCGCCAGGCTTTCCGGCGACCAAGGCGAACATCATCTGGTTCCGGATGATCAGGGTCGGTTGATGGCCCACGGCCTGCTGACGGCGACGTTGCCCACCAAGATCGGCGGGGACTTGAATTTCATCGCGCGCGAGATCACGTTTCAGTTTCTACGTCCCGTGTTTGCCGGCGATACCATCGAGTGTGTAGTGACGCTGATGGAACTCGAGCCCGGCGATCAATTCACGCGAATGACTTCGAGATGGGTTTGTCGCAATCAACACTTGAAGGAAGTGATGACTGGTGAAGCCCGCGGCGTGATCAAAGGAAAACCACTGACCACTGATCACAGTCACTGAACCCGTGAGGCGGAGCAGAACAATGAAACAAAATATCAACTCATTCCTGTTATCACTCATGCTGTCGATAGCGATTGTGTTTAGTTGCGCTGCGAGCGCGAACGCACAGGGTACCGGCCCGCAAAGTTCAGGAGCGCCTCCTGCTTCTGAATCGAGAACCACTGCCGCTCCGTCGCCCGCGTCTACACCCAGTCCACAAGCAGCTCCGGTTTCATCGCCAAGTCCCTCCCCAAAAGTTACGGCCATTACCGATGGCCACATTGAACTTGACGACCTCGTTGATGTTGAAGTCGAAGGGCTAGCCGAATGGGCAGTCAAAAACGACACTTCGAAACTTGTCCCATACATCAATGGGCGCGCGATTTCCGGAAATTATCCCGAAGCGATCCTGCCAACGAAGAACCATCTCCAGTTTCACTTCCAGATGACTCCGGAAAACAAGGCCGTATGGGTTGACCTACTGGGCGAACCTAACGGACTACGAAAGCCGGTCGCCTTTAGCGTAGGTCCGGAAGGCATCGGACCTTTCGATTCAGTTTTTGATAAGAGCAACAGGGTGCCGCTGACGGTAATCTCACCAGTTTATGGAGTGGTTGCCTTCTTTCTGATTCTGGGCACGTTGTTCATTCTGCTGTGGCTGGCTCGAAGTACGAATTTGATCCGTGAGCGTGGTGGCTGCATTGTGCCGGGCAAACTCAAGCCGTATAACCTGGGTCGCACGCAAATGGCCTTTTGGTTTTTCCTGGTCTACGCTTCTTACACCGCGATCTGGTTGATAACTGATGCACTGGATACGATTACACCATCGCTGTTGGGATTGATGGGAATCAGCGCGGGGACGGCGCTCGGCGAAGCCTTGATTGATTCGGGTAAGAGCGATGCCAATGATTCGCAACTTCAAGGGCTGGTGGCCCAAAAGCAGGGCCTCGAACAGAGCATTCCGGACCTTCAAGGGCAACTCACGGTTGTCAGCGAAAAACCTGTACCAACCCTCGAAGATACCACCAGCCGGGACAGTCTGAACAAGCAGCTTAGTGATAGTAGGACGCGGCTTGCCCAGGTGACGCAGCAGATCGATACATTAACACCTCCGGAGTCGCGAGCCGTTTCCGCGGGATTTTTGCGCGACATCCTGGCCGACTCCACCGGGTACAGTTTTCACCGGTTCCAGATCTTCGCGTGGACCATTATTCTCGGGGTTATCTTTGTTTCGGCCGTTTACAACAGCCTGAACATGCCTGAATTCAGCCCCACCCTGCTGGGACTGATGGGTCTTAGCTCCGGCACTTATATCGGATTCAAGTTTCCAGAACAGAAGTAGCGCTCTGACGGAAAGTGCAAACGTTGACGCGTTGACGCTTTGTGAGCCCCGGGGCTTGTCATGAAAATTGAAGCGGGACGGCGGGAGAGGTACGCGGATCGGTTGATCTGCGTACCTCTTTATTTCGGTAGGAAGCTTGTGGCGCAAACCTTAGTTTGCGGTTAATGCCAAATCGATCGGACAACTGCCGGGCTCCACGCGAACTAATAGTTTGCGTTACATCAGCTGCCGCTATTGAAGGACAAAGTTGTAAGTGATCACTCCTGACACCTTCACCGCTTGATCACCGAGCATGGTCGGTGAAAATCGCGCCTGGGTTGCGGCATGCTGTGCGGCCCCTTTCAACAACGGACTTCCCGAAATCGCTCTCGCCGAAATCACTCTGCCAGTTTCATCAATCAGCACCTGCACATTCACCGCTCCCTGTGCCCCTATTTTTTTCGCTACATCTGGATAGGGTGGCTTAGGCAGAGAGATTGCCTCGCTATTCAGCACTCGAGGGGATGTAATAATCCGTGGTGCCGGCGTCGGCGTCGGAGCTGGAGGCGGATCTGGGATTGGTACGATCGGGACATTGCCGGTTCCACCAGGAGTTGTGCCACCGCCATTCGGTAAACCAGAACCAGAAGGTTCAATCACCACCGGCCCAATATAAGTGCCTGCATGGGCCGGAAGAATAGTCGACGCAATCGCCGAAGGTTTGTCAGGAGGATTCAGTGGGTTGTTAATTTGGTCAATCAGCACAGGTCGTTCGGATCTGGGCCCGCTACTCGCTCCTGCGGGTGGACTGGGCCGGCGTGGATGTGGGGGCGCAGGTTTGACTTCAGAAACTACCGGCGGCACCAGACTAATCAACTCAAGCTCGGTGCTGGGGTCGCTGAGGCTGGCATCATAGGCGTAGATACTGATGACGCCCGCTGACACGAAAAGCAAGACGTATGTGACGGCCGTAAAAAGCATGAATGATCCTCGTCGCGTGATCTCGCGCGCGTGCGAGCTCGACTCAATTAAGTTATTAAACATCTGGTCCTCCCTGTGCCGGTGCCATTCGGGTCGCAGGAGCTACTCGGTACCATTAGACTCCGCTGTCATCGGAGATGTTCCCAACGCAACAAGAAGTCAGAACCGGGAGCGATAGCGCCGGGTACGACGTTCTCTATAGACTCGCTTCGCAATGGTGCCGACCCGGTCGCTACCGCGCCCGGTTCTAACTTACTCTTTGCCAAAGACGGTCGGAACGACCAACGGCCCCGCAGACAGCCAAACGCAAAACCTGGAACTTCAAACCTCAGGCTGATAGGATTACGCCGCTTTCCCAAACCCCACAGGAGTTTCATCGATGGCAACTCAGCAAGCGTTTACGGAAGAACTAAACCCTTTTGAGATTTCGAAGGCGCAGTTTAATCGCGCGGCAGACTTTCTTAACCTGGATACCTCGCTACGTAATGTGTTGCAGAGTCCCAAGCGCCAGTTGATCGTCTCGATCCCGGTGAAGATGGACGGCGGAGACGTGCAGGTTTTTGAGGGTTATCGCGTGCAGCACAATATTGCGCGCGGGCCGGCTAAGGGAGGAATTCGTTATCACCCAAACGTATCGCTTGATGAAGTTAAAGCGCTCGCGGCCTGGATGACCTGGAAATGTGCGACCGTGGGAATTCCTTACGGCGGCGGCAAGGGCGGCGTAATTTGCGACCCGAAACGAATGTCGCGAGATGAGCTGGAACGCCTCACGCGTCGTTACGCGTTTGAGATCGCGCCGATCATCGGTCCCGATCGCGACATCCCGGCGCCCGACGTTTATACAGACGAATAGACCATGGCGTGGATCATGGATACTATCTCGATGGTGCGTGGACACACTGAACTCGGCGTGGTCACCGGCAAGCCGATTTCTTTAGGCGGTTCACAAGGACGCAGCGAAGCCACGGCGCGCGGATGCCTTTACACTTTGCGCGAAGCTTGCCGAGTTAAAGATGTAAGTCTTAGCGGAGCGCGCGTATCGATTCATGGTTTTGGAAACGCCGGGGCGAATATCTCTCACATGGTTGCTGCCGATGGTGCTCGAGTTGTGGCGATCTGTGATTCCAAGGTTGGGCTTTACGCCGAAAACGGAATCGACATTCAGGAAGCATTGCGTCACAAGAAGGAAACCAGTTCGCTGGGCGGGATGCGCGGCGTGAAGGAAATCGCGTGCGATGATGTATTAACGGTTGATTGCGATATCCTCCTGCCATCGGCCCTGGAGAATGCGATCACGATGGCTAACGTGGGAAAGGTTAAAGCAAAGATCATTGCCGAGTTGGCTAATGGGCCCACGACCCCAGGCGCCGATCGTGTGTTCGCAGATCAGGGAGTCTTTTTGGTGCCTGACATTCTCGCTAATGCGGGTGGCGTAACCGTGAGTTACTACGAATGGGTTCAGGACCAGTATTCCTTCTTCTGGTCGGAAAAACAGATCAACGAAACGCTCGAGCAGGCAATGAAGACGGCGTTTGATTCCGTTTATGAAACTGCGACGCGTTATGATACGGACATGCGGACGGGCGCGTACATCCTGGCTGTCGATCGCGTGGCCGAAGCGACGCGCGTCAGGGGAATCTTTCCTTGAGGGCGGATGACGGATGACGATGACTGCAGATGACTGCCGACTGGTGACTGCCGACTGGTGACTGGTGACTGGTGACTGGTGACTGGTGACTGGGACTGGTGACTGACGACTATGACCGACAACATCACAGTTTACGAAAAGCCAACCTGCACGAAGTGCCGCGAGATGAATCGGTTTCTTTCTGACAATGGCTTCGACTTTTCCAAAGTCAACTACTACATCGAGCCATTGACACAGCAGAAGCTGACAGAACTTCTGGCCAAGATGCGGATGACTCCTCGCGATCTGTTGCGCACCAGCGAGCCGATTTACAAGGAACTCGGACTGCGCACCGCAGACTTAAACGACGAACAGATCATTGCGCTCATGATCAAGCATCCAGATCTGATCCAACGGCCAATTGTCGAACGTGGTGATCGCGCTGTTCTCGGCCGTCCGACGGAAAATGTGAAGGCGCTGCTGTGAATCGCGGCTATGCCGCTTGATGTGCGGAAGGTCTCGGACCTTCCGCATTGAAGGGTAGTTCAAGTGGGCTCGGCCCTTGACGGGCGCAGCCCTGGATTTATTCAAGCCGGTTAACGGTGGGGCAGAGCCTCCACCGCACATCAGGCGGCCGAGCCGCATAATAGAATTGCACTGAAACTCGTGAAAAAACCTGAAACCGTCTTTGTTTGCCAATCGTGCGGGCATCAGTCGCGCAAGTGGCTTGGAAAGTGTCCTGAGTGTGGCGAATGGAATTCGTTGGTGGAGGAACGCGAGCGCAGCGTCAAAAAGGGAGCGGGCCGTAGTGGTTTCAAGCTCCGCGAAGTCGCGGCTGTAGCTTACTCGGAAATCGAATCGCAGGACGAAGCCCGGGTCTCCTCCGGGGTCACGGAGTTTGATCGCGTTCTGGGTGGAGGCATTGTGCCCGGAACCCTCGTGCTGATTGGCGGTGACCCGGGAATCGGCAAAAGCACGCTGTTGTTGCAGGTCGCCGATAAACTCAGCGCAAATGAAGGCGCTGTGCTTTACGTTTCCGGCGAAGAATCCGAACGGCAGATAAAACTCCGCGGCGAGCGGCTGGGAATCAAGGCACAGAATCTCTACCTCCTGCCCGAGACGAATCTCGAAAATATCTTCCACGAGGTTGAACGACTCAACCCAACTGCGATCGTAGTGGATTCCATTCAGACGGTTTTCTCGGCAATGATCGAATCGGCGCCGGGCTCGGTTTCGCAGGTGAGGGAAGCAGCCCATCAATTTCTCTTGCTCGCCAAGAATCGCACCATTCCTGTTTTTCTGATTGGTCACATCACGAAAGACGGATCGATCGCCGGCCCCAAGGCGCTCGAACACGTGGTTGACACCGTCCTCTATTTTGAAGGCGAACGGCATCACAACCATCGCATCGTGCGTGCCGTGAAGAATCGTTTCGGCGCGGCCAACGAGATTGGAATTTTTGAAATGACGGCGGAAGGGCTGGTGCCGGTTGCTAATCCTTCGCAAATGTTCCTGCAGGAGCGGCCGCAAAACGTGGCCGGTTCCGTGGTGACGGCTTGCATGGAAGGGACCCGCCCACTACTCGTCGAGATTCAGGCGCTCGTTTCGAAAACGAAATACGGCACTGGCCGGCGCATGACCCAGGGCGTGGACCAGAATCGCGTCGCCCTCTTAATGGCCATGCTCGAAAGGCGTGTGGGCGTGGAATTGCTGGGCGACGACGTGTTTGTGAACATCGCGGGCGGATTGGAAGTTGACGAACCGGCCGTTGATCTAGGCGTGGTGGCCGCAATCGCATCAAGTTTTAGAAACGCGCCTGTGGACCCACACACGGCGGTGTTCGGTGAAGTGGGATTGACAGGTGAAGTCAGGGCGACAACGCAGGCTGTGGTGCGCGCGCGCGAAGCGCAGGCCCTGGGTTTCAAGACGATCATCATGCCTTCGTCAAACACAGCCGGATTGGAACGCATGCTGGGACTACGGACGGTAGGAGTGCGTTCGGTCGAAGAAGCGCTCGATGCGTTATTCTAAAGCCATCCGCAGATACACAGAGAATTTAAAGGATTTTACGCTAGGAAAGTTTGCCTCAAGAGTTGTGGGCGCCGTGCCAGAGACGCGTAGCGTCGGCCTGAATTTAGCCCAGCCTTTTTAAGGCTGGGTAAAATTAAGCGTTGAGTCCAGGCGTCGCGTCAGCGACGAAATGAAAGATGTAGATTTCATTCCGTCGCTACGCGACGGACACCTATTGTAAATTCGGGCCCCGCCCTTCAAAAGGCCGGGCTAAATTCATGCCGACGCTACGCGTCGCAGTCACATCCAAATTACTTTTGAACTAAGCGAGGAAACCATCATGAAAAAAATAATACTGGCCCTACTCATTACCCTGACAACCGTTACCGCAGTTGCTGCTGACACAGTCTATTTACGGAATGGAACGGCAGTGCGAGGGACGGTGCTCGGCTTTATCAACGGGCGCTTTGCAATTCGCCTGACGACGAGCGCCACCTTGCCGGCTAGCTCGCCCAACAACCGAAACCAAACGGGAACGTCCGCGACCACTCGTGTGGTTAATGCCGGCACCGTGATCTTCCTGCGGCCGCGCGAGATCGATCGCATCGAGATCGACGGCCGTTCGATTGACGACGCCCGCTATCAAACTCGCACAGTTGAGGTGGCTCTTGCCCCGGATTGGATTGATAGCGGAATTGACCTCAAGCGTGGCGAGCGAGTGCGAATAGACGCGACCGGGACAATCTACGCAGGCCGCACGCGTATCGGCCCGGCGGGTTTGAGCACGATGGATCCGAATTCCCCTCTACCGGGCGCTCCGGAAGGGAAACTCATAGCCATGGCGCTACAAAACAACTCGGCCGACTCCTTCGGCGGTGTCAGAGGTGCCGAACCACGAATCACCGAGATTGGCGCGGGCGGGGAGTTCGTTGCTGACCGTGATGGCCGTCTCTATCTGACCCCTAATCGAGGCAACTATGCGGATGCGCGAGGAGCCTTCAGTGTCCAGATCAAAAAAGAAATTGATCTGGCGGCGATGGCCCGGACCGCAGACGATGATCGAAACGACAATAGTTACGACCCTTTCGCGTTACCCGGAGAAACGGCCGGCGGACCGGCGCCGAGTCGCTCGCGTCAACCGGGCGGCAATTCAAACCGTGACCGGCGCAATCGGCCGCTGGAACGAATCATTGAGGTTCAGGGTAACGCAGGGCGCGGCGTTGACACAGGTATCGATCTGCGAACTGGCAATCAGGTAACAATAAGCGCTACCGGCAACGTGACAGCGGGCAGACGCGCGGGCGTTGTTTCGCCTGATGGCGGTCGCGCCAGCGCCGGAGCTGTTTTCGGAGCTACCCTGTATCCGGTACCGACCGCGGGCGTAGGCGCACTCATAGGATTTATTGAGCAACCAAACGGACAACGAACGCCTGCCTTCCTGATTGGCAGTCAACTGGCATTTGCGGCTTCGGCAGACGGCCGTCTGTTCCTGATGGTGAACGACGATAATTACAGTGACAACAGCGGCAGCTTTAGCGCCCGAATTGTCTATCCGGAAAACCGTTAGACAACCAATGCCGCGGCCCGGTCGCCACTTATCTGGTGGCGGCTGGGCCACAAACGCTCAAACAAAAGCCAACTGAATCTGTTCCGCACTCGCATCTTCCGTAAATTAGCCAGCCAAAAGGTTTTTGGTGACGCCCACGTAGGGCCGTGTTAAGATTCCCGCCATTATGCGCGGTGATGTAGTCATTATTCGTCTTATTTTTACTGCTTTTTTAGTAGCCGCTGGGTATTTGCTCAAGCCGGTCGGCGAACCGTGGTTCTCCGCCGGACTTGGTGGTCTCATCGCAATCTGCATAATTCTTTTCGAGCTGAGGATTCGACGAGCGTCTTTGAAGACGTTAATTGGGGCCGCAGTGGGTTCGATTCTCGGCATCATCGGTGCCTTCCTGATTGGGCTGCTGATCAGCCGGCAACAGAGTTCTGCCGTCCCACCCGAAGTCAAGACTTTCGTCACACTGGCTCTGACCTTTTTCATGGCCTACGTGGGCTTGATGGTCGGCGCC
>Ga0190272_10000103_pt1 | contig 56785 bp, 16 predicted proteins | sample Popmic504T_FD_133746 | JGI IMG/M metagenome (GOLD analysis project Ga0190272, IMG submission 133746) | Populus adjacent soil microbial communities from riparian zone of Shoshone River, Wyoming, USA - 504 T | ecosystem: Environmental > Terrestrial > Soil > Riparian zone | place: USA: Wyoming...
ACCACTCAGAGTGCGGATGGAAGTGTGGATCGCACGATTCATCGGACCGACAACCAACGACGCAACGAACAGATCAACCAAGTCCAAGAACGTGCGGCATCGATCGAGCGCCAAGTCGCTCTCACGATGCCGGCTACAGATGATGGCCTTCTCATGGAAGTGCGGTGGCGAACGAGCCACCGCTTTGGGTGCGCGCAGCGTGTGCCGGATACGAAAGCGGTGGCTCGTCGCTACCGTACTCCTATAGCCTACCGCCCGGCGGCCTACATTGACGCCTGCAGGGCGAGGGGAGCGTCCGACCCCGATGAAACCCGACGTGGTCGGACTGGTCAAACTGATTGCATGCTCTGTACACGGAGCTTCGAGCTACGCGTCCCCCGAGGGCGCACGATTCTTGCCTGAAACTCCGAATTTTTACACCGGTCCTGCTCATTGGTCGCTCCGACTCTGAATGCGACATTAGTGGAGGGTAGGAAATACTGTCGGCGTCACCCTCCTATTAAAGGAGGTCTTCATGTGCCGATTGCTCCGTTTGTGCAGCCTATCGTCGAGGCGGTCATCGTGGTCAGCCATCGATCATTTCGCCAATGAGCTGCGTCTCGATGCGCGTTGTCCTGTCGTTCAGATCGATGATGATCTGGTGGTGACCAACGGCGAGCGGGAGCACTGATGCGCGCCGGACCGGTTCGACGCGAGATTTTCATCTGCTATCGACGCAACGATACCGGAGCGTATGCCGGGCGATTGAACGATGCCCTGAGCAACGAATTTGGCGAAGACAACGTGTTCTTCGACCGGGGTGGCGCCATTGACGGCGGGGACGACTGGAAGAAAGTCATTGATGAGCGGCTCGAGTCCTGTGCGGCGCTCTTAGTTCTGATCGGGATCAACTGGCAAACGGCTCGTCTTGCCGATCCAGAGGACCTCGTGCGCCGTGAAATTTCCAGCGCGCTTGCTCGCGGCGTGCGGGTCATTCCGATCCTTGTCAATGACGCTTCATTACCGAGTGCCGCCGATCTGCCTGAGGAGATAAGGCCAGTTCTGGACCGGCAGATCATGGAAATGACGGATCGACACTGGCGTACCGACTATGAGCGGCTTGCCAAGTCGATCCGGAGGGAGATTGCACGACGTAGACGGACGATGTTCACGCTGTTGACGAGCCGGTCCAGTCTCGCGGTACTGGCGGTGGTGTTGGTGTTGGGGCTCTTCCTCGCTACCCAGAAATGGAAGACCGTCGATCCATCCACTGGGACGGACACCACAACCAGCTCCACCGTGACGACTGTCCAGAACGGAACGGCCGACGATTCGCCGGTACAGGATGCCTCAACCGATGCTCAACCCCCGCCCGAGGCTGATACTACTAACTCCGAAACGTCCACGGGACGGACGGAATCGATGCCGATTTCTAATCAATACTATCGTCTTCAGTTGAAACACACGAAGCAATTCCTTGACGCTTCATACTGCACGAACGATCTTAATCTCCAAGCCGGCTCAGACTTTGACGGTGGTTCCTGTGAGCTGTTTCGCTTCGTTGCCAACGGCGACGGATGGAGTCGCCTCCAATTGATGGCCACCGGCAAATACCTTGACGCCTGTGCCGCCGAAGTCCGTCTCGACGAGGGCAAATCGGGGGACTACTCCAGCTGTCAACTGTGGCGCCTGGTTCCCGCCGGTGAAGGATGGAGCCGACTTCAGCTTAAGCGCGACGGACAGTATTTAGAAGCTGAACGATGCTCGACAAAAATCGCTCTCGGCCCCATTTCGGATTCCGAGGATGGTGCTTGTCAACTATGGCGAATTGTTGCTCCACCGGCGAATGCTCCATGATGGATACCTCATGCGGGTCGCGAATACGCCGTACGGGTGCGGATGACGATCGTACATGGTCACTCGTCGATCGTGCGGCCGAGGTTCGTACCGGCGATGAGGGTGTTGAAGCGCGGGTCGGTTCTCAGCGGGTCGAAGCGCGGGTCGACGAGGAGGTACGAAACCGACGGGGTGCGCGTGGCGATGGCGCGTTCGAGCATCGCGAATGCCCGCTCGCGGTCTCCGACCTCCGCATAGTAGATCGCCCGTCCGAAGTCGTGCGGCATCAGGCGGCCCAGCGCCCGGAGCTGTGGTTCGAGACGGCGGTAGAGCGAGCGGAATCCCTCCGCCGTGGCGGGCACGCTGCTTCTCTCCGCGAGCGGCAGCTCGGCCAGGTGCCACACCTGATCGATGGCCTCGGTCCAATCCCGCTGGATGACGTAGGTCGACAGCAGTCCCCACCGGATGTTCGTCGCGTCGGGGCGGACCGCGAGGATGTCGCGGTACGCGGCCACGGCATCGTCGTAGCGGCGCGCGTACAGGTAGAGCATCGGGATCGACGGGTGAAGGTCGAAGGCCACCGGATCGAGCTCGCGCGCCGTCTGCAGCTCGCGCAGGGCCTCGTCGAACCGGCCTCGCGTCGTCAGGGCCACGGCCAGGTTGTAGTGCGCCTCGGGATACTCCGGATCGGCGGCCACGGCGCGACGGAATCCGTCCTCCGCGGCGGTCAGATCGTAGTCGTGTTGCAACGCCACGAGGGCCAGCGACGAGTGCGCCTCCGCATTGTCCGGCTGCAGCGCGAGAGCGCGGCGCGCGTATTCGCGGACACGCGCCGCGGCCACCGCGCGGTCCGGGCCGCGCAGCATCCGGTCGCTCCAGAGCTCCGACAGCGCAGACCACGCCTCGGCGAATCGCGGCTCTTCGCGCAACGCCTGCTCGTAAAGATCCTTCGCACGATTCCAGTCGCGGTCCGGAATCCAGCGGACGCGCTCCACGCGACCGCGGCGATAGAGATCGAGCGCGCCTGCCTTGACCTGCGTGCGCACGATCGGCTCGTGCCGCGGGGTGGGCAGATACCGTTCGGCGACCTCCTGCAGCACGCGATGCGCGGTCTCGATGGCCAGGTCCGGCGCCCGGGCCGTCGGCCGGTCGATGGTCGTGCTCCAGAGCTGCGTGCGCGACGCCGCGTCGATCCCTGAAACGATCACGCGGATCCCGTCCGGCACGGGCTGGATCGTTCCGCCGATGATGAGGTCGGCCCGTCTGGCGCGATTCGCGTCCACCAGCGCGACGTGCCGCCGCGGGAGCCAGCCCAGCGTGGCGCGGATCTCCTCGGCGAACGCGCGGGCGTCGATTCCGTCGGGGACGCCTCCGAGGACTTCGAACGGGCGGATCGTGATCAGACGGCTGCCCGGAGGCGTCCTGCCGCGGCGGTGGGGGAGGGAGCCCGCGGCCGCGGCGATCATCACGACGGCGATCAGCGCCGCCAGCGCGGCGGCGGCGAGACGCCTGCCGCGCGAAAACCGCGCCTGACGTTGCCATCGCCGGGACCATGGCCGCGGTGGCGTCTCGACAGGATCGGCGACGGCGTCGGGTTGCATCACCGCGACGGGCGCCTCGTTCGGCCCCGCCACCCGCTCGACCGGCGCGATGAAGACATAGCCGCGCCGCGGAATGGTCCGCACGTAGCGCGGGGCCTCGGCGTTGTCGCCGAGGTGATAGCGGATCTGGCGGATGGCCGTGTTGATCCCCTGCTCGTAGTCGACGTGCGTGTCGCTCCCCCACAGCTCCTGCTGGATCTCCTCACGCGTGATCGTCTCGCCGCCGCGGCGCACCAGCATCGCGAGCAGCCGCAGCGGCTGGTGGGGGATGCGAAGGGTCAGCCCCGACTTGCTCAACTCCTCCCGGTCGACGTCCAGGTCGAACGGGCCGAAGCGGAAGATCTCCCGGGATTGTTCGGGGTGCAAGCGGGCCTCCGCGCTCATGGTAGTGCGCGGAGTGTCACCGGCCGGTCACGGGACGCACAAAGCCCTGCAAACGGTGTGTGTACACGGATTCATGTGTCCGTGCAAACGTCTCGCACGCAGGCGGTTATCCGTTCATCCACGATTCAGCGTCCGTCCATGGATTCATCCGCCGGACCGGCCCTAACGTGCGGATGCAGTTTTCACAATAACCATTGGATGTCCACAGGAGACTCATGAAAAACCTCAGAGCAGTCATCATCGCAGTGACGTTCTTCTGCACCGCGGGGCTCATTACGATGCCGGCCTCCGCGCAGCAGACCCCTTATCCCGCCGGCGTTCCGTGGGCCGTTCCCGGCGTGATCCAGGCAGAGGATTACGACAACGGAGGACAAGGGGTGGCCTGGAACGACACCTCGGCCGGGAACGTCTTCGGAGCCGTATACCGCACCAATGATCCGGACATCGGGGCGTTCCCCACCGGCGGCTACTTCCTCGGGTTCATCGACACCGCCGAGTGGGTGGAGTACACGGTCAACGTCGCCACCACCGGCCAGTATCAGGTGCGGCTGCGCGTCGCCTCGGCCCACCCCGGTCCGAACAACGTCCACATCGACCTGGGCGGCGTCAACGTCAGCGGCACGCAGACCATCGCTTCGACGGGGGACTGGTGGGTCTACACCACCAAAACCTTCAACGTCTTTCTCACCGCCGGCGACAACCAGGTCCTGCGCGTCGCCTTCGACTCCGGGTCGCTCAACCTCGACTATCTGGAGCTCGTCTCCCTGACCGGAGCCGTGCCGTGCAGCACGAACCTGTCCGCGCCGACGCCGCAGTACGCGCCGTGCGAGTTCACCGTCGCGGTGTCCAGTCCTCCGGCGAACCCGTACGCGTCGCTGGACCTGCTCGCCACCATGACCCCTCCGGCCGGCGTCACCTTCAGCAAGCCGGTGCGCGGCTTCTGGGTCGGCCCCGCCGGAAAATTCAAGTTCCGCTTCGCCCCGACCGCGCAGGGAACGTGGCAGGCCAGCGTCCCCGGCCAGGCCGTGCGCACCTTCTATGTCGGAGCGCCCACGGCCGCCTCCGCACCCGGCTTCCTGCGTCGTGAGACGGCCAGCACGTACGTCGACCGCCTCGTGCGCGACGACGGATCGCACCCGTTCATCTGGGGCACGACCTACTATCAGATCATCAACAACGCCCGGGCCATCCCGTCGCCGACCGACACGCGGCATTGGTCGATCGCGCTGACGCAGATGAAGAACTACGGCGTGAAGAAAGTGCGCCTGTTGGTCTACCCCTGGCTCGGCGACTACAGTGGATTCGCCGGAGTGGACTCACAGCCGTACGGCGGACCGCGCAGTCCGTGCGCGGGCGGCGACGGCACGCTGAAGAAGTGCCCCGATTACAACATCCTCGACACGGTGCACTTCGATGCGCTCGACAAGGTGGTGGACTACCTCTATACCAACGGCATGATCGCCGACGTGATCCTCTTCAAGGACCCGGCGGACAACAATCACGGCGACGCCACCCCGCCCCAGGACAACTACCGCACCTTCGGCGACACCCTGGCGCAGGATCAGCGTCTGGCGCGGTACATCGTGGCCCGCTACGCCGCGTACCCGAACGTGACCTTCTGCCTGGCGAACGAGTGGGAGAACACGCAGTACACGCGCGTCGGCACTCCGGCCAAGGACCTGGCGTACTGGAACGCGATGGGGAATCTCGTCCGCGCCGAGGATCCGTACTACTACAACCCGGCCACGAACCGGTTCCGCATCCTGACCATTCACGCCAAGACCGCGCCGGTCTGGAACGGCGGCCTCAATCTGGCCGCGTCGCCGACCTCCGGCTGGCTCGTGGCCGCCGAGCTGCAGTACGGAATCCGCAACGAGAACTACAACGGGCAGAAGAACCTCAGACCCGACAAGTGGGGCACCGACCTCCTCGGCGGCTCGGTCAACTACGCCGGCACGATCAACAGCACTACCATCCCGGTCCTCAGCGAGGAGTTCGGCTACCTCGGCGAGGCGAAGTGGACCGACTACGGCGCCGACACGCGCAAGTCCCACCGTCAGTCCGTGTGGGGTCTGGCCACGGCCGGCCTCTTCGGCACCCTCGGCGATATGCGCGTCAGTCCCCAGCCGATCCACAGCGCCATCTGGAGCGACGCGCCGAACGAGTACGGTGATACGAAGCGACTGATCGACTTCTTCACCGCCAGCCGCGGCGCCTTCACCATCACCAACTACTGGCAGATGCGCCGCGACTACGCCGTCTTCGGCAACAAGGCCCGCCGCGTCTACGCACTCTCCAATCCCACGAAGACCCAGATCGCGATCTATGACGCGGAAGGCACCGGCTTCAACGCCAACCTCCCCGCGGGCAAGGTCTACGACATCTACTCCTACAACCCGGCCGTGAACGCCGGCGCCCTCCCCCAGCCCTACGGCCCCGCCATCCTGGCCGGAGCGCAGGGGACGGTGTTCATCACCACCCCCGGAGGACGCGACACGGTCATCCTCGCCATCGCCCGCTGATGCTCGTCGTGACGCCGGCGCTCCGCGCCGGCGTCACCGCATGGGCGATGACACCAATGTTTGTCATCCCGAGCGTGAGTCGAGGGACCTGGGCGGGAGGGGGGCGCCATGCAGCTGCTGGAACGTGCCGCGTGCCCCCCAACCGCCCAGGTCCCTCGACTCACGCTCGGGATGACAGCAAAGGCGGGTCATGAGAAGGGCGCAGGTGGCAGGGCGCAGAGAACGCGACGATCCGAAGACGCTTCGCGTTCTCCTGCCCCCCGCCCCCTCCGCCCTGCGCCCTCGCTCAGGGCTTCCCGTCCAGCCCGCAGCACCTCTCGTACACCGGATACGCCGGCCGCACCGTCGCCGTACGCGGGTTCTTCGTCACCTCGGCCATCAGGTACTCCACCGCCCGTTCGAGCTGCGTGTCGCGTCCCTTGCGCCATTCCGCCGGGTCGAGCTCCACCTCCAGGTCGGGGGCGACGCCTTCGTTCTCCACTTCCCACTTGCCGTCCAGGCCGTAGACGGCGGCGTCGGGGGCCGTGTAGCGGCCTCCGTCCATCAGCACGGGGCCGGGGAACGCGGCCACGAGGCCGCCCCAGGTGCGCGTGCCGACGAGCGGACCGGCCTTCATCCGCCGGAAGTACCACGGCAGCGCATCGCCGCCGCTGCCGGCCATGCTGTTGATCAGCATCGCCTTCGGACCGTAGATCGCGCCGGCCGGTACGGGGATGTCCTTCTCCGCGTAGCGGAACGCGATCGCGCTGAGCTGCGGCCGCGTGAGCAGGTTCACCACGTAGTCCGCCAGCAGGCCGCCCTCGTTGAAGCGCTCGTCCACCACCGCCCCTTCCTTCTCCGTCTGCACGAAGAAGTCGCGGTTGAAGCTCGTGTAGCCGCTGTCGCCCGTATTCGGGATGTAGATGTACGCCAGACGCCCGCCGCTCAGCGCGTCCACCTTGCGGCGGTTGCTCTCGATCCAGGCCCGCCGGCGCAATGCCGCTTCGCTGGCGACGGGGACGACCACGACCTCCCGCGCGTCCGAGCCGTCCGGCTTCGCGCCCACACGGATGGCGATCTGTTTTCCGGCCGTGTTCTCGAATGCCGCGTAGACGCTGTCGGCCGCCGTCAGCTCGTAGCCGCCGACCGAGATCAGATACTCGCCCGCCTTCACGTTCACGCCCGGCTGCGTGAGCGGCGCCTGCATCTCCGGGTTCCAGTTCTCGCCGCTGTACACGCGCGCGAAGCGATAGCGATTGTTCTCGATCGCGTAGTCGCAGCCGAGGAGGCCGCCGGGGACGGCGGGAGTCTCGGGGCGATCCCCTCCGTCGACGAACATGTGCCCGATCGTCAACTGGTTGAGCATTTCCCGGAAGAGATAGTTGAGGTCCTCGCGATGGGCGACGGCGTCGAGATAAGGCTCGTAGAACTTCCGCGCCGCCTCAAGGTTCAGGCCGTGATGCCGGGCGTCGTAGAAGTGATCGCGCTGGCCCAGCCACGCGTCGCGGAACATCTGCCGCCACTCCGCGCGCGGATCGACGCGGATCTGGATCGCACTCGTGGCCAGGCGTCCCTCATTCGCCTTCGGTTCCTCGCCCGCTCCCGCGATCGTCCATCCCTTCTCCCTGCGGAAGAGCACCTTCTCTCCGTCCGCGGAGACGTCGAACGCGTTCACGCCCGACAGGAAGTCGCCCGCCTTGCGCTTCTCGAGATCGAAGCGACGCACGTCGATGCCGTTGTCCTCACTGCCGAAGTGCGCCGGCGGTGCCACGGCCACGAAGAGGATGTTCTCCTTCCCGGCGGCGAGGCCGCGGATGTCGTCGCCGGGGATCGGCAGCGCGATGATGCGCTGGCCGATGCCTTCCAGGTCGACCCGGATGGGCTCGACTTTCGGCGTGGCCACCTCCACCTTCTCCTTGCCGTCCGTCTTCGCGGGCTTCTTCGCTTCTTCTGCCGGTTTCTCGTCTTTCCCTTTGGCTGCCGTCTCCGCCTTTTCCTCGTCGCTTTCCGGCGCGATGGGGGAGGGGAGGTCGTTGCGCAGCACGGCCGCGTAGACGTGGCGCGTGGCCACGCTGTCGATGCCGGAGAGATCGGCCCAGCTCAGGCCGCGGCCGACGTTCGTGCTGGCCGCGAAGTACAGATACTTGCCGCCGCGGTCGAACGCCGGATGGGTGACGTCGCTGCGGCCGTCGGTGACCTGGTGCGACTTCCCCGAGGCCAGGGAGTGGAGGAAGACGGCCCGGACGAGATTCGGCAGCGCGCGCGCGTAAGCGATCCAGCGGCTGTCCGGCGACCACCGCGGCGCCAGCGCGGCGTCGGTGAATCCGATCGGGTTCGTGTCGACCTTGAAACGCGCGCCGCTGGCGACGTCGACGTACCAGAGACTCAGCCGCCGGTCGGCGTACGCCACCTTCGTGCTGTCGGGCGACCAGACCGGCGCGTAGTAGAACGTCGGCGGCGCGCCCATGTCGATCTTCTTCGCCGGACGCTCGCCGCGATGGTCGCGGATGTAGAGCGCGTATTCGCCCGACTCGTCGGAGAAGTAGGCGATCGACTTCCCGTCCGGCGACCAGGCCGGGTCGCGCTCCATCGCTCCCGGCGTACGCGTCACGTTGCGCGGATCGCCTTTCTCCGCCGGCACCGTGACGATCTCGCCGCGCGCCTCGAAGACCGCGCGGGCGCCGGTCGGGGAGATCCGTCCGTTGCTGATCGATGCGCCGGCCGGCGCGTAGCGCGGACGCACGCCGCCAAAATCCGCGTCGACGCGGATCGGCACCGGCTTCGGCGTGGCGACGCCTTTCCCCACGTCGAGGAGAAAGATCGAGCCGAACTGCTCGTACACCAGCGCGTCCGGACCGGCCGAGAGTGCCTTGATGTCCAGCCCGTCGTTGGCCAGCACCTGGCGGACGGTTTTGGCGCGGGTGTCGTACGCGAAGATCGCCGTCGTCCCCGTGCGGCTGCCGCGGTCGGAGATGAAGTACACCGTCTCGCCCATCCAGGCCGGCGCGCGGTCGTCGGCACCGGAGTTCGGCACACGCTCGATGGCCGAGTCGGACATCCGCGCGATCCAGATCTGTCCCCGCTGCCCGCCCTTGTGCCGCTTCCAGTCGCTCTGCCACTGCGAGATCGGCTGATAAGCGATCCGCGCGTCGTCCGGCGAGAACGCGCCCTCATCGGCATGCGGCAGGGGCACGAGCTTCGGCAGGCCGCCGCCGAGGCCGATCGTGTAGAGCTGGCGGTACGTCCTGACGCTCTCGCGCGCGGAACGGAACAGGACGTTCCGGCCGTCGCCGGTCCATCCGTCGACCTCGTCTTTCCCCGGATGAAACGTCAGCCGCTTCGGCACGCCCCCCTCGGACGGAACCACGAACACGTCCGTGTTCCCGTCGTACTCGCCGGTGAAGGCGATCTGCGACCCATCGGGCGAGAAGTGGGGATCGCTCTCGATCCCCGCGTGCGTCGTCAGCCGCCTCGCCGCGCCGCCCTCGCGCGGCACGCTCCAGAGATCGCCCGCATACGCGAAGGCAATGCTCGTGCGGCTCAGGGTCGGCGTCTGATACAGCGTGGCGGCCGTTACTGGAAACACAGCCAGAATCGTGAAGAGAAGGACGAGCTTCTTCATAGTTCGCAGCTCCTTGTACGGGACCGCCGCCGAGTTTACGACGAGTCACGAGTTGCTCACGCGGCGCGAAACAACACCGACGCGATCCCGACGATGGCGATGACGATCGGCTCCGGCAGCCGCTTGAACCAGACCAGGCACGCCAGCGTCCCGCCGAAAATCAGCAGGGTCGGAACGTCGAAGATCGCGCGGCGGGCGAGGACGTACACCGCGCCGCCGATCGCGCCCGTGGCCGCGGTGGTGACGCCGTCCACGAACGCCTTCAGCCGCGCGTCGTCGGCGAACCGCGAATAGAAGGGCGCCGGGAGCACGACGAACAGATAACACGGCAGGAACACGCCGAGGGATGCGAGCACCGCGCCGGGGAAGCCCTGGACCAGATAGCCGATGAAGGCTACGGTGATCACCACCGGGCCGGGCGTGATCATGGCCACCGCTACGGCATCGAGGAACTGTTGATCGGTGAGCCAGCCGTGGTCGCGCACCACGCCGCCGTACAGGAACGGCACGATGGCCAGACCGCTGCCGAAGACGAACGCGCCCGCCTTGACGAAGAACCAGAACAGCGTCCCGCTGGCCGCGGGGATCGCCGTGGCCGAGGCCGCGAACGCCAGCGGAGACACGATCGACAGCGCCGCGGACGCACGCGGCTTCCAGAGCCGCACGGCCAGCGTGGCCACGCCGCAGCCGAGAATGAGCGAGATCACCTCGGCCTCGAGCACGGCGGTGGCGATTGCGTTCGCGATGAAGATCGCCCACAGCAGCCGGTCGCGGCCGATCGTCAGCCGCACCAGCTTGTACGCGCTGCGGAGGATGATGGCGATGACGGCCGCGCCGATGCCGTAGAACGCCGACTGCATCCAGGCCAGCCCGCCGAAGCGCACGGAGGCCACCGAGATGCCGATGACCATCACGAACGACGGCAGCACGAATGCCAGCGCCACCAGCGTCGCGCCGGAGAGGCCCGCTTTGGCCCAGCCGAGGTAGATCGCCAATTGCGCCGCCAGCGGTCCCGGTGCGAGCTGCGCCAGGGCCAGACCTTTCATGTACTCGTCTTTCGTCACCCACCCGCGCTCCTCGACCAGGTCGCGCTGCATGGAGCCCGCGAGCGCGATCGGCCCGCCGAAGCCGAACGTGCCGAGCCGCAGAAAGTAGGCGACGAACGCGGCCAGCGTCGGCGAGCGCGACGCGTGTACGTCGAGCTCAGCGACGGCCACGCAACTCCTCCGCGAGCGCTTCCACGTGCCGGCGGATCGCCGCCGCCGACCCGTCGAGATCCTCGCTCACCTTCGGCACGTCGTCCCAGCGCTCGACGGCGGTCCCGGTGAGCTCGACCGCGTCGAGATTGCAGTCGATGCTCACCACCCGCGCCGCGTTCCTGACGTCGCCGTCTTCGACGCGGCGCGGCTTGAACCCGCGCACGTCGAATCCGTCGCCCTGCAGGAAGTCGGCGACGGGCCCCGGCACCGCGTCGTACGGCTCTTCCGCGGCCGCGGCGACGGCGCCATACGGCAACGCACGCTCCTCCGCCAAGCGGTTGAAGTACGCGGCGGCGATGACGCTCTTCGCGCCGCCGGCGGCACAGAGAAAGAGGATCGTGTGCTTCTCTTGCATGACCGTAATCTAGCAGTTGCTACACACGAGCTGCAACTGTTAGTATCCGATGATGCCGCGCTGGCTCATCCTCGTGCATCGCATCCCTCCACGGCCGCTCTATCTGCGCGCCAAGATACGGCAGCGGCTCGCCGGCGTCGGCGCGGTGGCGGTGAAGAACGCGGTCTATCTCCTGCCGCACGGCGCCGAGGCCCTGGAAGACCTGCAGTGGATCGCGCAGGAGATTGTGGCCGGCGGCGGCGACGCCCATCTGTTCGAAGGAGACTTCGTCGACGGCGTGGCCGGCGAAGCGGCGGTGGCGCAATTCCGGGAAGCGAGGAACGCCGACTACGACGTCCTGGCGGCCGATGCACACGCGGCCATGAAGGCCGCCCGCAGCGCCGCGGCCGTCGCCGAACTGGCCGCGGGACACGCCCGCCTGGTCCGCCGGTTCGAGGAGATCCGGCGGATCGATTTCTTCGAGGCGGACCGGCGTGCCGCCGCGGAGGAAGCACTGGCGGCCATCGAAACGCGCCTGCGCAAAGACCGGAAGGAGGAGACGCGAATGTTGAAAGCGAATGCAGAGCTGCGCGGCCGGACGTGGGTCACCCGTCCCGGCGTGAAGATCGACCGGATGGCGTCGGCGTGGTTCATCCGCCGGTTCGTCGACCCCAAAGCGCGATTCCGCTTTGCCGATCCGGCCTCGCCGAAAAAAGAGGGCGACGTGCTGTTCGACATGGTCGGCGGCGACTTCACGCACGAGGAGGATCGCTGCACGTTCGAGACTCTGATCGGACGCATCGGCCTGCCCGACAAGGCCGTGCGGGCCATCGCCGAGATCGTGCACGACCTCGACCTCAAGGACGCCAAGTTCGCCCGGCTGGAAGCCGCGGGCGTGCGCATGATGCTCGACGGCCTGATGGCCCGCACCGAAAGCGACGACGAACGGATCGAGCGGGCCCTGGTCATCTTCGACGATCTCCACGAGGCCCTCGGCAACACCACGAAGCGGAAACGCAAATGAGCCGCGGCGGCTTGACCCGCATCCTCACGCACGGCGAGCTCGCCACCCTGCTGACGCCGGAGGATTGTCTGGCCAGCGTCGAAGCGGCGTTTCGCGACTACGGTGAAGGACGCACCGCCGCCCCGAAGAGCCTCGGCCTGCACGCGCCTGTGGGAACGTTTCACGTCAAGGCCGCCACCGCGGACGTCTTCGCCGCAAAGATCAACGCCAACTTTCCCGGCAATCCGCGGCAGCACCAGCTCCCGACCATCCAAGGCGTCATCGTGGTCATGGACCTGGAGCGCGGCACCCCGCTGGCGATCCTCGATTCGGCGCTGATCACGACCCTGCGCACCGCCGCCGCAACCGCCCTGGCGGCGAAGCTCCTCGCCCGCCGCCACGCGGATACGGTCACGGTGATCGGCTGCGGCACGCAGGGCCGTGCCAGCCTCGAAGCGCTGCGGCTCGTACGTCCGATCCGCACGGCATACGCGTACGACGTGGACGCGGACGCCGCCGACCGCTTCGCCCGCGAGATGGCAGAACGGTTCGCCATCGACGTGCGCCCGGTGACCACGTTCGACGACGCCGTCGCCGACTCCGCCATCGTCGTCACCTGTACGACGGCCCGCGCGGCGATCCTCGATGCCCGCCACCTCCATCCCGGACTCTTCATCGCCGCCGTCGGCGCCGACAACCCCGAAAAACAGGAGCTCACGCCGGCCCTCCTCCGGGCCAGCCACGTCGTCGCCGACATCCTCGAGCAGTCGGCCACGATGGGCGACCTGCACCACGCCCTGGAAGCAGGCGTTCTCACGCGCGACGACGTCCACGGCGAGCTCGCCGACGTCCTCTGCGGAGGCGTCCCCGGCCGCCGCCACGACGACGAGACCTTCGTCTTCGACTCCACCGGCACCGCCCTCCAGGACGTAGCCGTAGCCTCACTCGCCTGCACGCGCGCCCTGGAACGGGAAGTAGGCGTCGATGTGGCGTTCGGCCGCTGAGTTCTCAACGCGCCCATGCAAAAGGGAGACGACCGGGGCCTCCGGCGGGCCGGTGCGACCGGCGGCGCTTGTTGTGCCCAGGCCGTCGCGCAAACACGTGTTCCGTCGACAGGCGTGCACTCTGGCTAGGCCAACCAGCGCCGCCGGTCGCACCGGCCCGCCGGAGGCCCCCCGTCGTCTCTCTTTGCGTGAGTCAGTGCCGGCCCCAGTCGTCGACCTTCAGATCCTCCGACGCCACCACCGCCGCGCGCAGGCGCTCGAGAGCCGGCGCATCGTAGAGCTTCCCCTGCACGATCACCGCGGCGATGCGGCGCGTATTGCGGATGTCCTGGCGCGGGTCGGCGTCCAGCAGCACCAGGTCGGCGATCTTGCCGCGCTCCACCGTCCCCACCGAATCGCCCAGGCGAAGCAGGCGTGCCGGGCGGCGCGTGGCGCGGTCGATCGCTTCCGCCGGCGTCATCCCCAGCTCGCTCACGAACAGCGCCAGCTCATCGTGCAGCGAGAAACCCGGATAGATGTTGACCACGGCGACGTCCGAACCGGCCAGGATCTCCACCCCCGCCTCGTGCATCTCCCTAAGGTCCCGCCGGGCGAAGTCGTCCCACATCTTGCGCAGGTTTTTGGTGCGCTCCTCCGACGCCTCCAGCACCTGCTCGCGCCAGTCCAGCATGCTGAAGCGGGAGATGTACTTCCGCCGCGGGTCGACCTTCCCCTCGGCATCCTCGGTGACGGCGTGCAGCCGTTCCCTCGGCAGGAACGTCGACTCGAACAGCGTCACCAGCGTCGGCACGACCGGCACGCCGCGCGCCGCGAACTGCCGCCATACCGCCAGACGCTCGTCGCGCGAGGTGCTCTGCAGCGTCGGATAGAACCCGTGCTCCACGCTGTCCTGTCCCGACGCCAGCACGACCTCGGGCGGGATTCCGTAGACGTGCCCCACCAGCGGAATGCCGTGCGCGTCCGCCGCCGCATTCAGCGCCAGGTAAGTCTCCCGGTTGGCCACCGTGCGGATCTTGAGAAAGTCCACTTCCTTCGCCGCCAGCGAGGCCACGATCTTCCTGGCCTCCTCGGGCGAGCCGACGCCGATGCGGATGCGCTCGAACGGCTCGATCCGTTCCGAGACCGGGTCCTTCCGCATGCGCTCGATGTTCGCCGTCGATTCGAGATACGGACCGGCCATGAGAATGCGCGGGCCGACGCGGGTACCGGCGCGGATCTCGCGGCGCCAGCGCAGCAACTCCTCGTGGTCGCCGCCCAGGTCGCGCACCGTGGTGACCCCGTTGACGATGAACAGTCCGAGGGACGAGGCCCGTGCCTTGGAGAGATGGGCGTGCATCTCCATGAAGCCGGGCAGGAGGAACTTGCCCGAGCCGTCGATCACGCGTGCGTCCTCCGCGATCGCCACTTCGGCGGCCGGACCGATGGCGGCAATCCGATCGCCGCGGACGATCACCGTCGCATTCGCAACCGCCGGAGCACCGCCGACGCCGGCCACCGTGACATTGCGAATGACCAGATCGGCCGCACCAGCATTGGCCGCCAGCGCGAGCGTGAGGAGACAGGAGCAGGCGAGGCGCTTCATCGCGATCGAGAATACTGCCATTCACGACCGCACTGGAGGCATCCACGAAATGACGCTGGGTATCGACGAGAAGACGTGCGGTCTCGAAGAAATGACGCGGCAGTCTCGGCGAAAAGACCCGGAGTGTTCACGACGAGCCCCGCAGTCTCGAGCAAATGACCCGGAGCCTCCCGCAAATGATGCGAAGGTCTTCCGCAAAAGACCTGGAGTCATGACGAAATGACGCGGAGTGTCGATGAAATGACACGAGGGTCTTCCGCAAATGAAACGGAGTATCGTGCAAATGACTCGCGTCTCTTGAAGTGGACACTCGATGAACGTCGTTGATATGCGAGTCCTTTGAAGTGGACACGCCCGAACATGTAGTTGAACTGAAAGTTACCCAAATGAATCATTGAGCGGGCCATCGTCCGTTTGCCAGTTACCAAAATTGCATCTTGACCCGTTAAGGCGCTCGGACCTAACTTTGGCGCAACGTTCGGGCGTCGCTTGAGTCATGGCGTCCTTCCCGCGCGTCGCGCCGACGGGAGGTAAAGGGTCGTCGCGGGTAACCGTAGTCCCGGAAGTGCTTGCGTCATGGCCACCGGGACTCGCGTGGAGTGGAGCTGAGCTCCTCCAGCCGTTACCACCCCAGTACGGCACCCGCATTCGCGATGCGTGTGCTCTCTGAGGCACCCGAGGCTCGCGAGCTCGGGACGATGGACCGGATCGCGTGGCGTGTGGCCGCCCGATCACCCGGACGCATCGAGTCAGTTCGATGCGTCCGGCCAACAACACCCGCACTGAAAGCGCGGGTATGAAGGTAAGACCATGACCATCAAAGTCAATGCCCCGCAACCCGCGGCCATTTCCGCGGACGGTACGGTGCCGTATACACCGGAACAGATCGTCGAGCAGCTTCGCATCCTCCGGCAGCACATCCCGGACTTTGGTCCGCTGACGGTGCCGGAAGGGCGCGTGTTGCGACGCGTCGCCCACGTCGGCGACGACCTCGTGCAGGCGGCCACGAACACGGTCGGTGCGTCGCCCTCGATGGCCGCCGCCCTCGGCCAGAATGCTGACGCGATGCGCAGTGAGCGCGTCGACGTCGGCCGCTGGCGCGCCGTCGAGGACGAGATGTGGATGATGTACAAAGGCATCGCCTCGGCCAACCTGTCGCGCCGTCACCGCCTCGGGCTCACGTCGCTGCAGGCGTACTCCATCGCCCGCCAGCTCATCCGCCAGCGCGAGCACGCGCACCTGCTGCCGCACGTCGACGCCATGCGCCGCGTGAGCAAATTCGGCCGCAAGCGCCGCCCGCAGCCGGAAGACGAGCCGGCCGTTCCGGCGCCGGCCCCGGCCACGTAGTCCGTTGTAATCACCGCGACCGGGCGTGCTGCAGCACGCCCGGTTTTTCCGTTATGGAGTGCGGCGGCCTTATGCCGCCGCTTTCCTATTCGGTTGCATCGCAGCAGCACGCGTGCAGATTCTGCCGCGCGAATTTGAAAGCGGCAGCTAAGGCCGCCGCAGTCCATAACACTTCGCGGAACGCCACCGTCCCGCACTGAGCCGGAACGACACGAATTGCTGGTACACGCCGCCCTGCAACACGACATGATTACCCGCAAAGGAAGGACAATGACCGAAGATCCGATCGTGGCTGAGATTCACGAGACGCGTGAGCGACTGCTCGAAGAGTACGGCGGGGTGGAGAATCTGCTCCGCGAGTTTCGCGCAATCGAAGCAGAGATGAAAGATCGCGTCGTGCGTCTGGAGCCGCGCGCTCCGATCGCGTACTCCTAGAACGCTCCGCGGAGCGCCGCTGCGCAGGGAGCATCCTGTTCGTCCCGAGCGCGCGCGGCGAGGACGCCGCCTGCTCAGCCGGCGAGGACGCCAGCGTTCCGAGGAGCGCCGCCGTCCCGGCGGCTGTGGGGCGAGCGTCTCGCTCGTCCGAGCGCGCGCGGCGGGACGCCGCCCGCAACAGCCGGCGGGACGCCGGCGGTCCTCTGCGTGGACAGCCACAATTCTGAGCGAAAGCGTCGATAGTGACAGGCCGGATCAGCCTGTGCTCCGCGGTGAGAAAGGGTGGGGTGATCCTGTAATGAATTGAGCTGTGTAGATCGGGACGTCATTATGCCGCTCCATCCATAAGCCTGCGTCGATTGCTCCTGAACATCCCATTTTCAGGCGTTACATAGGTTTCAAACCACCTCTTATGGCAACTCAAATAATTCGTGTCTACTTGAGACTTGCTTAAACCGCATAAATCCTGTTACCGTCCGGGACAGTCAGATTCCCCCTAATAAATAACGGTCGCTTCAGCAGGTCCCAAAAACAGGAGTTTCTTGTGTTTGCCACCCCACGGTTTTCCTGGGCGGGCTGGGTGGGTTGTCTCTGTCTGGTCTTCGTAACAACTGTTGCAACTCCAGGGTTTGCGGCGGGGGAGGTGTTGTTTCCGGCGCCTCTCCATCTCACCCGGGAGCTCACCGATCCGTTCTCCGGGTCCAAGTCGGTCGTCGATGAGTACTGCCATGGCAACCGCGTCGTCGCGGTGAGCGGGCGGCGCACGTCGATCGCCGAATACGACAAGGGCGTCCTGACCACGATCGACTTCGAGGCCGGCACGTACAGCGTCACGAAGTTCGAGGAGCTGGCCCGCGCCTGGTCGCGCGGCGGCGGTTCCTCCCGGCGCCAGGCGCCGGAACCGGCGGCGGCGATGACCGCGGAGCCGGATCGTGCCGGTGCATGGCGCGTCGAGTCGCGCGGCGGCAAGGTCGTGGCCTCCCGGCCCGGCGAGGCGCTGGAAGCGCGGCGGGACGACGCTCACGGCGGGCAGACCATCCGCGTCACCGCGGACCGGCAGATGAAACTGAGCCGCGCCGCGGTGGAAGTGCTCACCGGCACGGCCTGGCCGCGCGCCGCCGATCCGTCGGCGGACGTGCTGCTGAATGCCCTCAGGACCGAGGCGGCCGAGGGGAACGCGGGCGGGGCGAAAGCCGCCGCGAGTTATGCGCTCCCTCTCGAGCATGCCATCGAGCAGACCATCGACGGCGACACGGTGACGGTCCGCAGCGTAGTGCTGCGGGTCGGCAGCGAGCTTCCGCCGCCCGATCTGCTGGCCATTCCGCCGGGGGCCAGACTCGTCGAGTCGGAGGCGGTCGCCGCGCGGCGACTGCTCGATGAGCTCGACGGTGCCCGTCCCGCCCAGCAGTAGATCCCCAATCGCATTCGTTTCGCCACCAGCCAGGAGGCTCGTGCATGCAGCTCCGTCGAATTCTCGGTGCCCTCGTTTTTCTGGCCGCGGCGGCCATCCCCGCGTCAGCGAACATCACCAGCACCAGCCTCCGCATCGAGGGGGCCGGCCTGGCCGTGCTCAACGACCCGCCGGTGACCACGGGCATCGACCTCCCGGTCACGATCCAGACCAGCTTCGGCAACCGCACCAATGACGAGGCCACCTCGATCGAAGGCCTCCTGGCCGTCGGCGAGCTGACGGGCCCCGGTCTCGAAACGCCGATCCAGCTCACCACGGCGCCCGGCCACAAGTTCCAGATCCCCGGCCTGCCGCAGAAGGGCGACTACTTCCTCCAGAACATCCGCCTGATGAAAGGGACGGAGTTTCTGCAGTACGCCACCCCGGCCACCACCCGGATCATCGTGGCCGACCTGCTCCAGACCAAGATCACGGTGAAGCAGCTTTCTGCCGCCGACCTGCGCGCCCGCGGCATCATCGTCGACGCCCGCAACTTCGACGTCTACGAGTTCAGCTTCACGTTCATCATCGACGGCAAGCCGGTCGTCATCCCGTTCCCGGTGATCATCGACCCGCGCACGCACGAGGTGCAGCCGGTGCGCGGCGAGAGCGAGTACATGCTCCCCCGCGAGGGCCTGATCGAGCCGCCGCGCTGGACGCCGCCGCAGGTCATCCCGCTCGACTTCGGCGAGGAAGGGGAGCTGCCCGAGCCGGGCAAGGAGCCGAAAGAGCGCGCCCCGCAGGCGGGGCGGCCGAGCATGCCCGCGGCCATCGTCATCCCGAACAGCATGGCCGTGCTGCACCAGTTCTTCGCCGTCGCGCTGATGGTGACGAACGGCGCACCGGAGACGAGCGCGGCGCGCCTGGAGAACATCCGGGCCACGATGCGCGTCTCCGACCCCGGCGCCCTGCGCACCGTGAAGACGCTGCCCCAGGTCTCGTTCGGCCAGCCCGTCCCGGTCGTCGCGGACAGCGGCACGACCTTCCTCGTGGCGCAGGCGCGGGGCGAGGCGGAGTGGACGCTGGAAGGACTGCGTCCCGGCTCGCACCGCATCGACTTCGACCTCCGGGCCACGCTCAAGCAGCAGGGGCAGGACGACATCCTCCTGCGCGCCACGCCGAGTGCGGCGATCGTGATCCACGACCCGCGCTTCAACGTCACCTTCTCCCATCCGGACGTGGTCCGCAAAGGGATCGAGTACTCGACCTACGCCTTCATCACGAACCTGAGCGAGGCCCAGCGCGAGGTGATCGTCACCAGCGCCGTGCCGTCGTGCGACAACGCGGCCGAGGACGCGAACGTCTGCCGCCTCAACGGAGGCGTGACGGACCTGATGACCATCCCCGGCGGCGGGATGCGGCTCATCGAATACAGGCTCCGCCCCGGCGTGACCGGACAGGTCTTCGCCACCGCCGGCACGCTGAGCGACACGGACGTGCTGAGCGCGAACGTGAAGCTGCACATGGGGGTGAGCCCCGAGGGGATCCCGCTGTCGCCGGCGACGCTGATCCTGCCGTACTACGCGCAGTTCGTCAGCCCCGCCGTCGTCTCCGCGAACCTGGAGCTGTTCGGCCTCGGCTACAGCCTGGCCACCGCGCCGCTGGGCCCCGTCACGGCGGCGCTCCCGCGCGTCATCAAGACCGACGTCTACACGCGCGCGGTCGACCTCTCCCGCTCCGGGCAGAGAAACTTCATCACCAACGACGCGGCGGAGACGAAGCGCGACTCGATCGTGCACCTCTCCCTCGACCTCCTCGGCAACAGCGGCTACGAGCTGCGGGAGTGGGACGCGCTGCGCCGCCGCGTGGAGAGCGGCCGCAAGGCGGGCGCCTCGGTCATGCGCGAGCTGGAGGCCACGGCGCTGGCGGCTCCGGGCGTGACGATGACGTCGTTCATGGACGACTTCGCCCGCGTCACGGCGCACCGCCGCGGCTACGCGGCGATCCTGGCGCACGGCAGCGGCACGGGCGACCGCCCGTACGCCATCACGCTGAACGGCGCGTCCACGGACCGGGAGACCTCGCTGCACAACGAGTCGGCGGCCAAGACCTGGAAGCGCGACCTGCCGTACGCCGACATCTCGGCGTTCAACGGCGCGGGCGAAAAGGGCGAGCTGGCGCTGGTGGGACGGTGGACGGAGGACCTCGAGGTCGCGGTCACGCCGGCCGCGGACGGACCGTACGTCGTCGACGTCATCTATCCGTACTCGGCCGACGGAAAGCTGTACCGGGCGCGGTTCAACCTCACCGGCGTGGCCGGCGCGAAGGTGCTCATCCCCCTCACGCGCGGCGCGAGCACGGCCAGCGCGCTCTTCCCGATCGGCGGCGTGGCCGCGGTGGGCAGCGTCACGCTGGTGGAGCCGGACGCGCTGCGCATCCTCGGCGCGCGGCAGGATCTCCACCTCGACAAGGACGGCCACAAGGTCTCGATGCTCTTCAACCGGCCGGTGAAGGCGGGGGAGGGCGTCGACCTGCGCACGAAGTTCACGGGCGAAATCGACTTCAACCAGGACAGCGTTGTCTACAAGGCGGCCCGTCCGATCTCGGCCGCGGCGCTCCAGGAAGACGGCCGCACGGTCAACCTCACCTTCGACCACACCCTGTCGGCCAATGCCACGTACAAGATCGAAGTGGGGTCGCTGGTCGACGGGGCCAGCGGGGCGCCGGTGTCGTTCCCCGGCACGATCGCGCCGAAGATCGACAACGACCTCTCCGCCGGCATCATCTACGGCAAGGTCGTCAAGGGCGACGGAACGCCGATCAAAGGCGTGGACGTCGTCATCCGGCAGTACCTGCCGAACGACTCCAGCGCCGACCCGAAGGGCACGCCGCAGTTCGACGTCTCGCAGGCCGACGGCGCGTTCCTCTATGAGTTCGTGCGCCGCCAGATCGACCTCGACTGGAAGGGCACGTACCGCTTGGAGGCGCTCAGCAGCGTGCACGGCCACACGGGGATCGAGGGCGCGGTGCGCCTGCCCGGCAAGGTGCACTTCGTCAGCCTGCAGTACCTCGGCCGCGGCGCCGCGCAGGGCCGCGTGACGTACAACGACGGCAGCGTCGTGAAGAAGGCCAAAGTCGTCATCGGCAGCACGATGTTCAACCAGTTCCGCAGCGCCGAGACGGACGACGAGGGCAAGTACTCGATCGAAGACCTGCCGGTCGGACCGCTGACCTTCAGCGCGCAGGACGAGGCGGGGAACGTCACGTTCGCGGCGGCGGAGATCGCCACGCCGGGCCAGATCGTCACCCAGAACCTCTCCATCTTCCGCGCGGCGTTCCCGGGGACGGGACGCGTGTACGGCGTGGTGCGCCGTTCGGACACGAACGCGCCGGTGCCGCACGCGCACGTGGGCATCTACTCGCAGGGATATGGCCTGTCGGACACGCATACCGATTCCGAGGGGCGATTCGACTTCCAGAAAGTGCCGGCGGGATTCGTGACCCTTCTCGGCGCGGAGTACTCCGTGGCGCCGGAATCGATCGCCATCGACTTCGACCTCAAGGCGGACGAGGTGAAGCAGCAGGACGTGCTGCTGTTCGTGGCCCAGCCGACCATGAAACTGGTCACGCTCAAGGGCATCGTCTCGCGCGAGAAAGTGTCGGCGCCGGGGACGTACGAGCGGGCCGCGGGCGCGCTGGTGAAGATCTCGGGCTACAAGATCGTCACGGCCGACGCGAACGGCGAGTTCACGTACGAGAACCTGCCGTCGGTCTTCAGCGAGAAGAGCATCACGGCGTACGACCCGGTCACGCAGCGCGTGAAGACCGTCACTCTGCCGACCATGAACGCGGAGGGGACGTACAACGTCGCCATCTCCATCGCCGCGTTCGACCGCGGCAGCGGCACGATCCGGGTGCGCCTGCTCAACGCGGCCGGCAGGCCGGTCAGCGGCTACCGGCTCATCGAGCCGGGCTTCCCGCCCGACGAGCTGCACGAGGTGGGCAACGGCGTCTACGAGATGCGCAACGCCAGCGTCGGCGTCACGCACAACATCCGGGCCGTGGCCGGCGGCATGCGTCCCGACAACGGCCAGCCCGACCCGCGGCCGTACGGCGACCAGGCCGCGTCGGGCCAGGTGGCGGTGGCGTTCAACGGCCACATCGCCGCGCTCACGCTGCGGCTCCCCGGACAGGGGACGGTCAAGGTCAAGGTGCGCTCGCAGTTCGACCTGATCTCGGACGTCGACCTGACGTACTCGGTGTGGGACGAGGGCGAGCAGCACATGGTCCCGCTCACGCTGCGGGAGACCACGAACAAGCTCGGGGAGCCGGACTACGCGGTCTTCGAGAAGATCCCGGCGCTGAACGGCTACGGCGTGGCCAGCGCCCATCCGCAGTACGGCTACGCCGGCAAGGGCGCCACGCTGGCGTACGACGGCGACCTGGACGAGCACATCCTGCAGCTCAACACGCTGGCCAAAGTCAGCGGCACGGTCTACGCGATCGACGGCCTGACGCCGATCGCAGGCGCGACGGTGCGCATCAACAACGGCCGCAGCGATCCGGGCCCGCAGCTTTCGGGGCCGGACGGCCGCTTCGAGTTCTTCGACCAGCCTTCGGCGGTCACGGTCACGGTGACGGCGGAGTTCACGCAGAACGGCGTCTACCGCATCGGCATCGCCTCGGCCACCACGCCGAACAACGGCGGCGTGGTCGACAACATGGCCGTCATGCTGCGCAAGCGCGGCTTCGTGGACGGCAAGGTCGTCTACAAGAACTACAAGAAATTCGACCCGAACAACGTCGCCAACAACATCCCCGACGACACGCCGAACGACTACAGCGACAACGCGCCGGTGCCGCTGGCCAAGTTCCACCTGCGCGAGCTGGACTTCCCGGCCCGCAACTTCGGCACGGCCGGCTCGCCGCTGACGGCGGACGTCGGCGGACGGTTCCTCATCAACAACGTCTTCATCGGCGCGCTGCGCGCGACGGCGTGGGACGCGGGGAACGAAGAAGTGCGCGGCTCGTGGGCGGGCAGCATCGACGAAGAGGGCGCCGAGGCCGCGCCGAAGGCGTACATCGCCGTCGGTGACGCCGGCGTCGGCTCGCTGGAAGTGGTGGTCGTCGACCCGAACCAGGCCTACCTCGAGATCGCCAACGCCGATGTCGGCCTCTACGCGGGACGTCCGTGGGACTTCAGCACCACCGGCGCGACCGGCAAGGCCGTCTTCGACGAGATCCCGGTGGGCACGTACTCCGTCTCGGCGTACTCACGCTCGGTCGGCAAAACCAGCAAGAGCGAGACGGTGGTCATCACGCGCGACCACATCACCCAGGCCCGGCTCGAGCTCGAGTTCAGCGGCACGGTCGACGGCACGCTCACCGATCCGGAAGAAGGCAACTCGCCGGTGCCGGGCTCGCACGTGCGCCTGACCGCCTCGAACTACCAGACCCTGTCCACGACGGACGTTCTCGGCAAGTTCACGTTCCTCGGCGTTCGCGAGGGCACGTTCCGCCTCGACGCCAAGGACACCGACACGAACCGCCGCGCCAGCGCGGAGCGTACGCTCAGCGTGGCCGATCCGCACCGCACAGTGAACCTGCAGCTCGAGCCGTTGGAGACGCTGCACTTCGCGGCCTACCTCCCGAACGATACGGGCGGCAACTCCGGCATCCTCGCGCCGCCGCAGCGCGTGGAAGTGATCCAGCGCTGCTACACGGGCCTCGACCACGTCCGCCACTGCGACTTCGAGCGCCAGCTCCAGGGCAATCCGATCCAGTTCCCCGGAGTCTTCGAGAACAGCGGCTACGGCATCGGCATCTTCAAGCCGGGCGAAGTGAAAGCGGACGTGAACCTCGGCGGCGCCTTCCCGACAGGGAAGGCCGCCACGCCGTTCGTCTATGTCTATCCGGCCTTCGGCGACGTGAACGTGCACGTCACGCAGGGCGGCGCGCCGGCGGTCGGTGCATTCGTGACGATCTACAGTCAGGGCAAGTCGGTCAACGTCTATACCGACGCGGCGGGCAACGCCACGGCGCGCGGCCTGCGCCTGGGCGGCATCACCGTCTCGGCGAAGTCGATCGACGAGCGCTTCACCGGCTCGACGACCGTCCAGTTGCTCCGCCAGTCCGTGGCCGCCGAGGCGAACATCGCCCTCGGCACGTACGCGGGCGTCACCGGACGCGTGCTCGCCGAAGTGGGCGGCGGGGCCGTCTCGGTCGGCACGCGCGTCATCGCGCACTACTCCGGATTCGCCGGCGAGGCGCGCACCGACGACGAAGGGCGCTACACCTTCCTCGGCATCCCGACGCCGGCCACCGGCACGACGCGGGTGAACCTCACCTTCGTCGGTCCGGACGACAACACCCTCGGCGGCTTCGCCTTCAAGGACGTCAAGGCCGGCGACGGCGTGCTGACCGTGGGCGACGTGCGTCTCGACGCCACGCCTCCGACCCTCGACGCCATCCTCCCGGCCGAGAACTCGGTCGACGTCTCGCCCGACACGAACGTGCGGATCACGTTCAGCGAGGCCATCAACCCCGGCACCATCACCGCGCAGACGTTCCAGCTCATCGCCTCCGACGGCTCCGGCACCGTGACCTGCGCTCTGACGCACGGCGTGGTGGACGGCAAGTTCGTGGTGATCATGACGCCGGCCAAGCCGCCGACGGGCTTCCCGCTGAAGAGCAACACGCTGTACCGCGTCGTGGTCACGAACGGCGTGCACGACCTCACGGGGCATCCGCTGGGCGCGACGCTCGGCTTCGGCTTCACGACCTCGGATTACGCCGAGCCGCGCGTGCTGAAGGCGCTGCCGGTCAGCCCGATCCCTCCGTCGACGACGTTCGAGTTCCGCTTCAACGAGCCGATCGCGCCGGCACCGTGGCAGCAGGGCGGCAACGGCGAGTTCCACGTCTACAAGCTGGCCGCGCCGGGCGGCGCGGCGGCGGCCATCGAGCGCGAGATGGTCGCGCACACGTTCCTCGACGCCAACAACATCATTCTCTACGTCGCGCTGGACGACGCGGCTGACAACCGCATCCAGCCGGAGTCGTTCTACCGCGTCACGTTCAAGGGCGTGAAAGACCCGCAGGGCAATGCGGCGGTGGACCAGGTCCACCACTTCTACTCGTACGACGAAGTGAAGCCGTTCGTCGTCATCAGTACGCCGGCCGAGGGACAGCAGCTCGTCTCCGGTGCGGAGTACGAAGTCACCCTCGACCTGCGCAACGGCAGCGCCTCCGGCACGCAGGCCACCGACGTCAAGGAAGTGCGCTGGTACACGATCGACGCGCAGAACAAGGCCGTGCGCTTCGCCACGGTGACGCTGCCGCCGTACTCGGTGAAGATCGCGCCGCAGGCCCCGGCCAGCGGGGCCACGTTCACCATCGCCGCCGAGGCCTTCGACACGTCCGGGAACATCAGCACCATGGAGCGGCGGACGTGGACCGTCAAGCCGAACGAGGCGCCGAAGAACGTCGTGGTCACGCCGGTGCAGGCCGCGGCCTATCCGTCGATGCCCGTCAGCGCGAAGGTGACGTTCGAGGACGAAGGCTCCTTCGTCTCGATGCTCGTCACGTTCTCCACGCCGAAGAGCGACGGCACCACCGACACGCAGAACTTCCCCAGGACCTTCTTCCGCACGCCGGCGGGCTCGTGGCCCGAGGCGCTGTTCACGTACACCATCCCGGCGAACGCGCGGGGAGGCGAGGCCGTCACCGTGACGGCGGTCGTCTCCGACGCGCCGGGACTGCAGGCCCCGCCGGCGACGGCGACGATCGGCGTCTCGCTCGACACCGTGCAGCCGCAGATCCTGCTCGTCTCGCCGCCGCCGGGCACCACGTTCGTCAACACGACCAAGTACGTCATCGAGGCGACCGTGAAGGACGCGGAGACGGGCGTGCAGAGCGTCACGTTCTTCGTCGACGCGACCGCCTTCGCGACGGCATCGTCGGAGAAGCTCGCCAACGGGATGCAGAAGTTCCGCTCGGTGCAGGTCGAGACGAAGTCGAAGGCGGACGACGCGAACATCCCCATCGTCGTCACGGCCAAGGACTACAACGGCAATACGAAGTCGACGACGTTCGACGTGCGCTATATGGGCGTCAACGACCCCGACGCGCCGAAGGTCACCTGGCTCTGCCCGACGGACGGCGCCGCACTGCCGTCGAACGCGGCGGCCTTCGCCCTCAAGCTGCGCCTGCGCGTCATCGACCAGGACGTGCGCACCGTGCAGTTCGTGATCGGCTCGCAGACCATCAACGGGGCCGTCACCGGCACGAATGAGTACGGGGCCACGCACACCTTCACCACCCCGGCGGCCGGCGCGCTGGCCATCTCCGCCATCGTCGAAGACACGGTGGCGACGCACAAAGTCGAGCTGCCGATCACGCTCGACGTCATCGACGCCGACTACATCATCAAAGACCCGCTGCCGATCACCGCGACCGACGCGGCGCAGTACACCGGCAAGACCATCGCCCTCATCGGCACGGGCGCGCAGCTGCTGCCGCAGGTGCCGCTCACGCTGGCCAACCTGATGGTGCTGAACGGCGCGCGCGTGGAAACGCTGCCGACGGACATCGTCCGCGAGTTCCGCCTGAACATCACCACCACGGGAGTCACGTACGTCGACTGCGACTCCAACATCGACGTCACCGACAAGGGCTACGTCGGCGGCTGGCGCAACACGGCCGAGGGACAGAACGCCAGCCTGCGAGGACGGACGGTGGGCAACACCACCACCGGCGGCGCGGACCACTGCTCGCAGGCCTCGCACGCGGGCCTGGGCGGCATCGCCACGTGCGGCCAGACCAATGCGCCGTACGGCTCGATCGCCGAACCGGTCGATCTCGGATCGGGCGGCGGCGGCTCGGCCACGTGCTGCAACACCGGCGCGAGCGGCGGCGGCGTCATCGCGCTGCGCGGCGGAAACGGGGAGACCGACAAGTCGCGCATCGTCATCGGCGGCAAGGTCCGCGCGGACGGCCAGCACGGCTACATCGGCGGCACCCAGCACGCCGGCGGCTCGGGCGGCTCGATCCGCATCGACGCCAAACATCTCCTCCTCTCGCCGAACGCCGTCGTCAGCGCGAACGGCGGCGACGACGACGGCAGCAACCCCGGCTCGTGGGGTGCCGGCGGCGGACGTGTGTCCATCGGCGCCACCACGCGACTCGACCTCAGCACGGCCGTCGTCGAAGCTCGCGGCGGCCGCGACTGGAACCAGCCCGAGGTCCGCACGGTCATGGACGGCGGCGCGGGCACGGTCCTTATCCGCAAGCCGGGCCAGGAGCACGGCGAGCTGACCGTCTCTTCGCTCGACCTGCGCTTCCCGGCCTCGGTGCACACCGTGCGTCCGACGCCGCTCGGCCGCATCGGCAAGGGCACGTCCACGGCGCTGGCCGCGAACGCGCTCACCGACGCGTCGCGCACGTTCGACCGCTGGATGGTCGGCGAGCACGTCGTCCTCGGCGGCGACACCACCAGGCCGTACACCGTCGTGGCCATCTCGGCCGACGGCAAGACCCTGCAGACCGATCCCGCCGACGGCAGCATGCTGGCCGCCGCGGGCTCCCAGAGCGTGGCCTACGCCGGCCTGCTCGTCTTCGACAAGATCACCGCCGGCAAGCGCGCCGTGCTCGTATTCGACGAGCACGTGTCGACGGCCGGCGCGGTGGACGACAAGAGCGTCATGCTCGTCGACCCGACGGCGGCGGTGCTGCTGGCCGTCGAGCCGCAGACGCTCACGCTCACCTCGACGCCCGCGGAGGGCGGCAACATCATCCGCGACACGCCGCTCAGCGTGACCTACACGGCCGCCGCGACGGGCGGGGTGGCGCGCGTGCAGTTCGCGTGGTCGCCGACGGCGCCGACGCCGGGCGTGCACGACTACCACGACGTCCCGAGCCCGACGCCGAGCCGCACGTTCACGCTGCCGGTGCCGCCGGCCACGCCGCTCGGCGAGGCCACGCTGGTCGTGACCGTCACGGACCGCGTCGGCCGCTCGACCACGTTCCCGGCGCGCACGTACCAGATCGTCACGAACGCGGAGCCGGTCATCGCCAGCTACACGATCGCGCCGGGTCTCTCCATCCACGCCGGCCGCGACGTCGTGGCGACGGTCAACGCGACGGACGACATCTCGGTCAAGACCATCAGCTTCGAGGCGAAGCTGAACGGCGTCTCCGTCAAGACGCAGTCGGCCTCGCCGAACACGGCCACGGCCAGCTCCACGTTCACGGTGCCGCTGGCGGTGGACGTCGCCGGCGGCTCGACGCTGCAGATCGACGTCACGGTGAGCGACGGCTTCGCCGGACGCACGCCGCTGCAGGCGTCGCAGACGGTGACGATCCTGCCGGACACGATCGCGCCGCAGATCACCATCACCTCTCCCGCCGCGGGTGCCTCGTACCGCGAGAGCGTCGACAAGGTCCCGGTGCGCATCACCGCGGTCGACGCGGAAGTGAAGACGAAGGAAGCATTCGCGCAGCTCGAAGGCGGCAGCATCATCCCGCTGACGCTGGTCGCGAACACGAACGACTGGCGCGCCGACATCCTGGCGCCGCCGGTCGACAGCGAGACGCCGATCCAGCGCACCCTGGTCGTCACGGCGAAGGATTACGCGGGCAACACGCGGGTCAGCGAGCCGGTCGCGCTCACGTTCACGCCGCTCGTCGCATCCGGCGCCCCGGCCCTGGCCTGGTCGTGCGCCACGCAGGGAGCGGTCTTCCCCGCCGGCGCCGCCGTGAAGCTGCGGGTCTCGGCGACGGAAGTGCGTCCGCCGGACGACCCGAACACGCCGAACCCGGTGCAGTCGGTGGAGATGTACGTCGGCGATTCGCAGACGTCGCTGACCGTCACCGCGGTGCCGAACACCCCCTTCTACGACGCGACGTACACCATCCCGGCCGGTACGCCGGAAGGCACGGTCTTCAGCGTGCGCGCCATCGCGCGCAGCGCTGGCGGCCCGGCCTCGGACCTCCTGACGTCGTTCAGCGCCATCGTGGCCGACGCGACGATCTCGTCGTCGATGACCATCGAAGCCATCACCAACACGTATGACAACAAGACCGTCGTCATCACCGGCGGCACGGTCACGATCCGCGGGCCGCACACGTTCGACCGCCTGATCGTCATCGGCGGCAGCGTGGTGCACGCGGCGCTCGAGAAGCTCGAGCTCACGACCACCCGCGGCATCTACGTCGGCTGCGACGGCTTCATCGACGCGAGCGGGCAGGGCTACGGCAGCGTGACGACGTATCCGGGCGAGTCCGGTCCGACGGACGGCAACACCGGCGGCTCCCACATCGGCAAGGGCGGCGTCTGGGGCACACCGGGGTCCACGTACGGCAGCATCTACCAGCCGCAGGAGCACGGTGCCGGTGGCAACGACGTCCGCGGAGGCGGCGTGGTGAAGCTCACCGCCGCGACGCTGCACGTCGACGGCAAGGTGCGTGCGAACGGCATCGACCGCAGCGGCGGCGCGGCCGCGGGCGGGTCGGTCTGGATCATCGCCGGCCGCCTCAGCGGCGCCGGCTCCATCGAAGCTCTCGGCGGCCGCAACTCTCAATGCTGCAACTACGGTGGCGGAGGCGGCGGCGCGTTGGCCATCGAGTACACCGACCCGGCGACGAAGCTGCCGAAGCTGCTCGCCTACGGTCCGTCGTCGAACCGCACCGGCGGCGCGGGCTCGATCTGGGTCAAGGGACCGTCGTCGGTCTACGGCGACCTCACCGTCGACAACAACGGCGCCACCAGCACGGTCGGCGTCACCGAGCTCCCGTCGCTCGGCAAGGGGACGGCGCTGGCCGGCACGATCGGCGCGACGCTGGTCACCGACCGCCCGTCGAACATCCAGCCGTACTTTGCGAAGCACTGGGTGGAGATCACCACCGCCGCCGGCGCGCCGAAGGGCACCTGGCGCGTGGCGATGGTCACACCGAACAGCAAGACCGTGACGCTCGCTCCGAACGGCACCGAGACCATCTCGCTCGAGCCGGGCGACAAGTGGCAGGGCGTCTACATCTTCGACGCCGTCATCGCCGGCAACGGCGCGAAGCTGGTCAGCAACGATCCGTTCCGCGGCACGACCCTCGACCTCTCCGGCTCGAACGTCGAGCTGCAGACGGCGCTCAAGGCCGACACGGTCACGGTGCGGGGTACGGTCGCGGCGAGCTCGATCACGGCGAAGAACCTCACCGTCGAAACCGGCGCCACGCTGAAGCAGGTCTTCTTCGCCGGCTCGGTCACTCTGGACGTCGCGGAGACGCTCACGGTGCGGGGCACGATCGACGTGTCGGCGCAGGGCTACGGCAGCGTCACGACGTATCCCGGCGAGTCCGGACCCACCGACGGCAACACCGGCGGGTCGCACATCGGCCGCGGCGGCGTCTGGGGTACGCCCGGCTCGACCTACGGCAGCGTTTACCGGCCGCAGGAGAACGGCGCCGGCGGCAACGACGTCCGCGGCGGCGGTGTGGTGAAGATCACCGCCGGCACGCTGCTCGTCGACGGCTCCATCCGCGCCAACGGCGAAGACAGGAGCGGCGGCGCCGCGGCGGGCGGCTCGATCTGGATCACCGCCGGACGCATCACCGGCACCGGCACCATCGAGGCCAACGGCGGCCGCAACACCCAGTGCTGCAACTACGGCGGCGGAGGCGGCGGCGCGGTCTCGATCGCGTACACCGACGCCAACAGCTCGCTCCCGACGCTGCGCGCCACCGCGCAGTCGTCGAACCGCAATGGCGGTGCGGGCTCCGTCTACGTGAAGGGCGCCGGCCAGGCGTACGGCAATCTCACCATCGACAACAGCAACCTCACCCAGCTGGTGAGCATGACGGAGCTGCCGTCGCTCGGCAGCGGCGTCGCACAGACCGGTACGTCCGGGGCCACGCTGGTCACCAACCGCGGCGCGAACGTCCCGGCGTACTTTGCCGGTCACTGGGTGGAGATCACCGGCGCCGGCGGCACGCTCAAGGGCACGTGGCGCATCGCCACCGTTCCGCCGAACAGCAAGACCGTCACGCTCGAGCCGAACGGCAGCGAGACGCTGGCGCTCGAACCGGGTGACGCCTGGCAGGGCGTCTATCGCTTCGACTCGGTATTCATCAGGAACGCGGCCAAGCTGCACAGCCCCGACCCGATCCGCGCGGTCAACCTCGACTTCAGCGGCGCCAATCTCGACCTGTCGCGTCCGATCTTCGCCGAGACGGCCACCGTGCGCGGCACGATCTCCGCGCCGGCCATCACGGTCAAAGAGCTCACTGTCGAAACGGGTGGTGTGCTCAAGCAGTACGCCGCCGCGGGCTCGCTCACGCTGAACGTGCAGAACACGCTCACCGTGCGCGGCGCCATCGACGTGTCGGCCCAGGGCTACGGCAGCGTGCAGACGTATCCGGGCGAGTCCGGTCCGACCGACGGCAATACCGGCGGTTCGCACATCGGTAAGGGCGGCCTCTGGGGTACCCCGGGCTCGACGTACGGCAGCGTCTACCGGCCGCAGGAGAACGGCGCCGGCGGCAACGACGTCCGCGGCGGCGGCGTGCTGAAGGTCAACGCCGGCGCGGTCGCGGTCGACGGCGCCATCCGCGCCAACGGCGAGGACCGCAGTGGCGGCGCGGGCGCCGGCGGCTCGATCTGGATCGTCACCGGCCGGATCAGCGGTACCGGAACCATCGAGGCCAACGGCGGCCGCAACACCCAGTGCTGCAATTACGGCGGCGGAGGCGGCGGCGCGGTGGCCATCGAGTACACCGACCCGGCCAGCGTCCTGCCGGTCCTTCGCGCCACGGCGCAGTTTTCCAACCGCAACGGCGGCGCGGGCTCGGTCTACGTGAAGCGCGCCGGCCAGACGTACGGCGACCTCACGGTCGACAACAGCGATATCACCCAGACCGTCAGTCTCACGGAACTGCCGTCGCTCGGCAGCGGCGTGGCCCAGGCCGGAACGTCCGGGGCCACGCTGGTCACCAACCGCGGCGCCAACATCCAGCCGTACTTTGCCGGCCACTGGGTGGAGATCACCAGCGCCACCGGCACGGTCAAGGGGCAGTGGCGCATCGCCACGGTGCCGCCGAACAGCAAGACCGTGACGCTGGAGCCCAACGCCGGCGAGACGCTCGCGCTCGAAGCGGGCGACCTGTGGCAGGGCGTCTACCTCTTCGACCTCATCACGATGAGGAACGCGGCCCGGGTCACGAGCATCGACCCGATTCGCGGTACGGGCCTCGACTTCTCCGGCGCCAACGTGGAGCTGTGGAAGCCGGTGGTCATCTCCGGCCCGGTCACCGTCCGCGGCATCGCCTCGTCGGCCGGCATCACGGCCGCCGACATGACCGTCGACGCCGCGGGCGTCCTCAAGCAGTTCCCGGCCATGCCGCTGCCGATCAAGCTGCAGAACACGCTCACCGTGCTCGGCTCAATCGACGTGACCGGTCTCGGCTACTCCACGCGGGAGACGTACCCGGGTGAGACTCCCAGCAACGACGCCAACACCGGCGGCTCGCACATCGGCAAGGGCGGCGAGTGGGGGAGCATTGGCACGACCTACGGCAGCATCTACCGTCCGCAGGAAATGGGCGCGGGCGGCAATGACGTCCGCGGCGGCGGCGCGGTGAAGATCGAGGCCGCGACGATCGTCGTGAACGGCTCCATCCGCGCCAACGGCGCCGAGCGGAGCGGCGGCGCCGGCGCGGGCGGCTCGGTCTGGATCCGTGGCACAAAGATCACCGGCACCGGCACCATCGAGGCGAACGGCGGCCGCAACACGCAGTGCTGCAACTACGGCGGCGGCGGCGGCGGCGCGGTCTCGGTCGAGTACACCGACCCGGCCAGCGTCGTCCCGGTCATGAGCGCGAAAGCGATTTCCTCCCGCAACAACGGCGGCGCCGGCTCGGTCTACGTCAAGGGCGCAACCGCCACCTACGGCAACCTCGTCGTCGACGCCGACAACATCGTCGGACAGGCCACGCAGCTGCCGTCCATCGGCAACGGCGCCGCGCTGGCCGGCACGAGCGGCGCGACGGTCGTCACTGACGCGCCGGCGAACTTCCAGCCGTACTTTGCTGGCCACTGGATCGACGTCGACGCGCCGAGCGGCACGCGCAAGGGCACGTGGCGCATCGCCTCGGTGACGGGCAAGAGCTTCACGCTCGCGCCGAATACCGCCGGCGAGACCATCGATGTCCAGCCCGGCGACAACTGGCGCGGCGTCTACCTGTTCGACAACGTCACGCTGCGCAACCGCGCCACCGTGCAGCTCCTCGACGCGCTCCGCGGCTCGAAGACGATCGACTCCACCTCCAGCCTCACCGCCAACGACCCGCCGGTGGTCAACCCCGGCCTGATCAACGTCGAGTCGAGTCCGGCCGGTGACTTCATCGTCGGCACCATCGGCGCGGTGCAGGACCTCCATCACCCGATCGTCGTCACCATCACCAGCGTCCGCACCGGCCTCGCGTATCCGGCGTTCAACGCCGGCACGGACGGCTCGTTCCGCTACGCCGTCACCGGCGAGGTCGGCGACACGTTCACCATCCGCGCCCGCGACTCGTTCTCGCTCACGGCCACCAGCCGCGTCTATCCGGTGACCGGAGCCATCCTGGCCACTAACGGCATCGAGTCGTTCACCGTCACGCCGTACTCGGTGATCGGCGGCGGCACGGCCACGGGCACGATCCGCATGCGCCACCCGGTCCGCCGCGCCGCCGAAGGCGTGCTCACGCTGCTCTCGTCGCACGCGCAGGCCACCATCCCGGCCACCGTCACCATCCCGGTCGGCGCGTCGGTGGGCTCGTTCACGATCACCACGAGCGCCGTCTCGCAGGACACGTCCGTGCAGGTCACGGCCTCGAACGCGCTGATGGCGAGCGTCGCCGCGAACTTCGACATCCTGGCCGGCACCAGCGCCCTGACCGACCTCCAGCTCGCGCAATCGAGCGTCGAGGGCGGCACGAGCGTCAACGCCACGGCCTTCATCGCCGCGCCGTCGTTCGACGGCGTGGTCTACCTCACCAGCTCCGACACCCGTCTGGCCACCGTGCCCGACCACGTCTTCATCGCCTCCGGCGCGACGTCGGTGACGTTCACCGTCACGACGTACGGTGTCGCCGCGGCGGGCAGCGTGCAGATCACCGCGTCGCACGGCGGGTCGAAGATCTCCCGGCCGCTGAGCCTCACCAAGTGCACCGCGCTCGGCAGCGTCGCGGCACCCACGGCACCGTCGCTCGGCACGGTGTGGATCGATGACACGCTCCCCACCGGTGCCACGCAGACCGGCGACGGCGTTCTCGACGCCACGCAGTTCGCCACCGGCTCATCCTCCATCCATCTCTCCGGCGCCGCGGCTGGGACGCGCACGTTCGCCTTCACCGGCGGCGCCGCGCTCGCCGTCGCGCCGACCGACAGTCTGGTCTTCTACGCCCTCGTCAACCCGTGCAATCCGGCGCGCGAGCTGGTGGTGAGCTGGAAGGCCGGCACCACCGAGTACACCGGTGCCTGGGGCGAGAGCCGCATCGCGCAGAGCGCGACGGTGCTGGCGTACCCGCGGACCGGAGCGCTGCCGCGCGCCGGCCAGTGGACGCGCATCGAGGTGCCGGCGAAGTCGCTCGGCATCACCGCCGCCGCGTCCATCACCGGCTTCTCGGTCCGCGCCGCCGACGGCGAAGCGTGGATCGACTCCGTCGGCCGCAGCACGTGCACCAGTCCGAACGCGCCCGCACCGGAGTTCCAGGCAGGTGAGCAGGTCTGGTTCGACGACGAGCTTCCGGCGGGCGCCGTGGTCGGCGCCACGACGAGCGCCGTCACGCCGTGGCAGTGGAGCACGGACCAGGTCGCGAGCGGCGCGCGCTCGCACGTCCAGACGGTGCGGAGCGGCACGCACGAGCACTACTTCACCGGTGCCACCGAAACGCTCGTCACGGGGAACGGCGACGTGCTGTTCGCTTACGTCTTCCTCGATCCGTGCAACCCGCCGCGCCAGCTCATGCTGGAGTGGTACGACGGCTCGTGGGACCACAAAGCCTACTGGGGCGACAACCTGGTGCCGACGAACCTCATCGGACCGATCCGGACCCGGATGGGCCCGATGCCCGAGGCTGGAAAGTGGGTCCGGCTCGAGGTGCCGGTGGGCGCGGTCAACCTGAAGAGCAACTCCATCAACGGCATAGCCTTCGTCATCTACGACGGCCAGGCCTGGTTCGACCGTCCCGGCAAGCTGGCCCGCGTCAACCTCGCCCTCAACAAGCCCGCCTCGCAGTCGAGCAACTACAGCGACGCGAGCGGAACGTACGTGGCCGGCAAGGCCGTGGACGGCAACCTGCACAGCCCGGCCGGCGCCAGCATCACCGGCAACCAGAACCGCCCGTGGTGGCAGGTCGACCTCGGCGACGTCTATCCGATCGACGTCATCGACATCCTCGGACGCACCGACTGCTGCCACAGCCAGAGCTCCAGCGTCTGGCTCTCCGTGTCCGACACCCCGTTCACATCGACCGACGTCGAGACCACGTTCGCGCAGCCCGGTGTCTCGACGTACGCATTCCCCGGCACCGTCGGTGAGCTGGCCAGCTTCGCCATCAACCGGACCGGCCGCTACGTCCGCATTCACGGCTCGCGCTTCGACCATCTGACGCTGCCCGAGGTGCAGGTGTGGGCGCCGATCGCCCCGGTGCGCGTCAACCATGCCGGCGGCCTGCGTCTGGGTGCGACGGCGATCAATATGTGGGATGGGAACGCGCACCCCGCGTACGGCGTGAACGGCAGCGCCAACTACGGGCACGCCGTCGGCGGCTCGCTCTACCACACGCAGTCCGGCGGCTGGGCCGATCCCTGGTACGACATGGACCTCGGCGCGGTCATGCCGATCGGCTCCGTCGACATCTGGCCGCGCATCGACTGCTGCCCCGAACAGTCGCAGAGCCTCTGGGTGTTCGTCTCCGACGCGCCGTTCGACTCCAAGTCGTTCGCCACGACGTTCGCGCAGACGGGCGTTTCCTCATGGTTCCACGGCCCCTACAACACGTCGATGATCTCGTTCCCGGTCAACCGCACCGGACGCTATGTCCGCGTGGCCCGCTCCGGCACCTCGACGTCGTTGCAGTTCGCCGAGGTCCAGGTCTGGTCGCAGCAGGCAGTCCTCCCCGCATTCAGCAGGAAGCAGGAGTCGCCGCCGGAGCGCTGACGCGCGCTCCGGCGATTTCCCTCCGCTCATGAAGAAAAGGTTCGTGCATGTCCAAAACGGCTAAGAAGACTCTGCTCCTGATCGCGCTGCTGACTTCGGTCAGCGCATTCGCGCAAACATCGGTCCGCGACCTCGTACCCTCCTCGGCGCCCGCGGGCGCCCGGGTGATGGTCACGGGCCGCGGGCTGGCCGACCCGGCTCTCGCCGTCGCCTTCGCGCCGGGGACGAGCGCCGCGATCGTGCAGCGCCACGACCGCTACATCGAGGTCGTCGTGCCCGCGAATGCCGCCACCGGCAACGTGCGCATCACCAACGGAGCGACGCTCGTCGCGGAGAAGCCGTTCACGCTCAGCACCACGCCGAAGTACATGGTCTCGACGCATGCCGGCGGCAAGAGCTCGAAGAACACGCCGCTCAAGCATCCGTGGGGTGCCGCGGTCGTGCTCCCCGAGGGGACCGTGGCCGTCGCCGACGAACAGCATCACCGCATCCTCATGATCACGCCGGCCGGTCCGACCACCGTGCTCGCGGGTGGCAGCAAGCAGGGCTTCACCAACGGCAAGGGCGCGGCCGCGGAATTCAAGAGCCCGCGCGGCATCGCCTTCGACGCCGCGCGCCGCGTGCTCTACGTCTCCGACACGGGCAACAGCGCCATCCGCGAAGTCGCGCTCGACGGCACCGTCAGGACGCTGGCCGGCAAAGGCACGCAGGGCTTCGTCGACGGCACCGGCGCCGCCGCGGAATTCCGCGATCCGCATGGACTGACCGTCGGCGCCGACGGCGCCATCTACGTCACCGACTCGAAGAACTTCCGCATCCGCCGCGTCACCACCGCGGGCGTGGTCACGACGTTCGCCGGCAACGGCCAGCGCGGCACCGCTATCGGCGACGGCGCGCTGCTCGCCGCCACCTTCAACGAGCCGCGCGGCATCGTCGCCGCGGGCAACGACTTCTACGTCGCCGACACCAAGAACAACGCCATCCGCAGGATCTCCGGCGGACAGGTCACCACCGTTTTGGCGTCCCCGCGTACAGGCGAGGACGACGATCCCGCCGACAGCGGCGACGGCAACGCCAATGTCCTCAATCGTCCGGCCGGCATCGGCGTGGACGAGAGCGGATTCCTCATCGTTTCAGACTCCGAGAACGATTTCATCCGCCGCATCGACCCGCGTAGCACGCCCGCGTCAATGGTCACCATCGCCGGCACGGGGAAGAACGGCTGGGTCGACGGCGACGGCGCGATCGCGCAGTTCAAGGACCCGGTCGGACTGACCGTGGCCGGAGCGATTTACGTCGCCGACGAAGACAACGACGCGCTGCGGCGCCTCTGCCCCGAGGTGCGCCTGACGGGGCTTTACTCGCCGTCCGGCGCCGTCACCGCGGGCACCGAAGTGCGCCTGTTCGGCACCGGCTTCGTCCCCGGTTTGACCACCGTGCAGTTCGGCGGCGTGGCGGCGGCGAGCGTCACCTGGATCAGCTCCACCGAGCTGGCCGTGAAGCTGCCGCAGAACGTCACCGGCGGCAGCGTATCGGTCACGATCGTTTCCTGCGCCGGCACCCCCGGCCCCGTGAGCTTCGCCGTCGACAACACGGCGCCCGTCATCACCGTCACCCAGGGCGGCGTACCTCTCGTCAACGGCGCGCTGTTCCGCGTGCCGGTCACTCCGGTCATCGCCGTCAACGACGACATCGACCCGGCGCCGCGCGTCACGATCACGCTCAACGGGGCGCCGTTCGTTTCCGGCACGACCGTCAGCGTCGACGCCTTCTACTCGCTCGTCGTGACAGCGGAAGACGCCGCCGGCAATCGCGCCGAACAGACCGTGAAGTTCGTGGTCCTGACGGCGCCGGCCAGCCTGGTGATCCTCGAAGGCACCACGCCGCTGCATCCGGATTCGCTCTTCAACCGCGCGGTCCGCCTCGACACCGCGTTCACCGGCTTCCTCGACCCGACCGTCGTCATGCAACTCGACGGACAGCCGTACACGGCGAAGACGCCGTACTCCGTCGAGGGGACGCACAACGTCACAGCGCGGGCCACCGACAGCGTTGGCGGCGACATCAGCGTCGGCCCGATTCCCTTCACCATCGACCTCACGCCGCCCGTGCTGACGTACACGTCGCACACGAACAACCAGGTCCTCAGCAGCCGCGACCTCACCATCGTTGGCGGCAGCGACGACGCCGTCACGGTCCGCGTGAACGGCGTCGCCGCGACCGTCGATCCGGTGGCGAAGACCTTCACGCTGCCGTTCTCGCTCACCGAAGGGGAGAACACGCTCGTTGCGACGGGCACTGACCGCGCCGGCAACACCGGCACGGCCACGCTGAAGCTGCGTCTCGACACGCGCGCGCCGGAGCTCACCGTGGCCGATGTCGCGGCGTGCGTGCGCGCCGAATCGCTCGAGCTGCGCGGCACCGTTGCCGATCCTGCATTGGACAAGGTCGTCGTGAAGCTCGACGGGACGACGACGAACGCCGTCGTCGCCGGCGGCTCCTGGTCCGCGACCATCGCCCTGCCGACGGAAGGCTCGAAGTCGATCCTCGTCGAAGCGAGCGACAGCACCGGCCACGTGGCCACCGAGCAGGTCACCGTCACCGTGGACCGCACCGCTCCGCAGATCGAGATCAGCGAGAGTGGCGGCGCGTTCACCGCCACGCTGGTCCCGCGCGCCGTGGCGCTGTTCGTCCGCTCGAACGAGACCGGCGCCACCGTCACCGCCACGCTCGGCAGCAGCGCCTACACCTCGGGCACCGAGATCGCGACGGAAGGCTCGCACACGATCCGCGTCACCGCGCGCGACTGCGCCGGCAATGAGAGCTCGCGCGAGCACACCTTCGAGATCGACCTCACGCCGCCGCGTTTCCTCACCTTCACGCCCGCCAGCGGCACGAAGGTCAGCGAGCTTCCGGGCTCGCTGAGCGGCACCGTCAGCGACGACGCCGTCGAAGTGCGCGCCAAGGGCCTCACCGTGCCCGCGGCCAACGGCGCCTTCACGATCCCGAACGTCGGCTTCACCGACGGCGTGAACGACCTCGCTCTCGAAGTCGTCGACCGCGCCGGCCATACCGGCCGCGCGTCGTACACGATCGGCATCCGCACCTCGCAGCCGCTGGTCGACATCGTCGAAGGCGGCGAGGCCATGGTGAACGGCACCGTCTACCGCCGCACCGTCGAGCCGCGCGTGCGCGTGTTCGAGGACGGCGTCACCTTCACCGCCACCCTCAATGGCGCGCCGTTCACGAACGGCACGGCGGTCAGCGGGAACGGGTCGTACACCATCAGCGCCACCGCTACCGATCCCGCCTTCAACCAGAGCAGCACCATCACGCGAACGTTCACCATCGACCGCAGCGGTCCCGAGGTCGTCATCGTCTCGCCGGCCGACGGCGCGTCGATCGACGCCGAGCGCACCGACGTGCGCGTCACCGCGGGCGACGCCGTGCGCGTGGTCATCAACACCGTCGCCGCGACGAAAAGCGGCGACAACGTCTGGACCGCGAACGTCCCGCTGGAGATTGGCGAGAACGTCATCGTCGCCACCGGCACCGACGCCGCCGGCAACTCCGGCAGCGACAGCGCGGACGTCACGCGCGGCACGGCCGGTCCGGCCATCGTGCTCACCTTCCCGCCCGACAACCACGTCACCAACCGCCCGCGCCTCGACGTCACCGGCCGCGTGCTGCGCCCGAATTCGAGCGTGGCCGTGACCGTGCCGCCGGCCGGCGCCGCCAGCGCCGCCGTCGATCCCGCCGGCATGTTCCGCCTTTCCGGCGCGGAGCTGCAGGAAGGGGAGTGGACCATCACCGCCGTCGCCACCGAGGGCGGCAAGTCCACCAGCGCGGCCGTGCGCGTCATCGCCGACTTCACGCCGCCGCGCGTGCGCATCCTCGAGTCGGGCTCGCCGCTCGCCGACAGCGCGCACTTCCCGCAGCAGGCCGTCATCACCGGCGACGCCACCGACAAGGGGCAGCCGGTCAGCTACACGCTGCTCGTCGACGGCACGCCCGTCACGAACGGCGTGACCATCTCCGCCACCGGCGGCCACACGGCCGTCATCACCGCCACCGACGCCGCGGGCAACCAAGCCCGCGTGGAGCGCACGTTCTACGTCGGCTCGTCCGCGGGCGGCGGCTGCCTCCTCGACGCCGACAGCTTCGACCCGCGCCACGGCACGGTGCTGAACGCGCAGAAGGTCGAGCTGATCGGCCGCTCCGGCGGCGCCGCCGGCGTGAAGGCCAACGGCGTCGCGGCCAAGATGTCGAACGGCTCGTTCTGCGTCCCGGTCGAGCTGCCGCAGGAAGGCCCGAACACCGTCACCATCGTCTGCACCGACGCCGCCGGCAACCCCGTCGGCGAGCCGAAAGTCATCACCCTCTATCGCGCCACGAACGACCCGAGCGTCACCATCACCACGCCGGCCGAGGACTCGGTCACGCAGGACGAGACCATCGTCGTCACCGGCACGCTCGGCAATGGCGCGATCGCCGTCGACGTCAACGGCAAGCCCGCCACCATCAACGGCAGCAACTGGACCGTGACCGAGGTGCGCCTGCAGGACGGCGTGAACGTCCTCGTCGCGCACGCCAGGAATGCCAGCGGCCGTACCGCCAGCGCCTCGCGCCGCATCACCTATCTGCAGGAGCTTCCGGCCATCGCCATCAGCGCGCCGATCGCCGGCTACGTCACCGGCCGCTCGAAGACCGACGTCAGCGGCACGTTCTCGAACGTCGTCCCGTCGTCGATCGCCGTGACCGGCGTTGCCGGCGCGGTCACGCCGGAAGCGTGGAGCGACACCACCGGCCGCTTCGTCGGCCGCGACGTGCCGCTGCAGACCGGCGACAACACCATCGTCGTCACGGGCCTCGACCGCACCGGCCGCATCGCCCGCGCCGAGGTGGTCGTGCGCTACACGCCCAACCTCCCGCTCATCGACATCACCTCGCCGGCCGACAACCATTACTACCCCGGCTCGCAGGGCAACACCTTCCGCGTCGAAGGCACGTTCACCGCGGCCGCCGGCTCCAGCGTCGACGTCAACGGCGTCGCCGCGACCATCAGCGGCAACACCTTCAGCGCCGACATCCCCTTCTCGAATCTCCCCGGCGGCCTGACGCCGGTCATCGCCCGCGTGGCCCAGCCGAGCGGCGAGGACGGCGCGTTCGACTCGCTGCGCGTCTTCAAGCTCGCCGAGGCGCCGAAGGTGCTCTCAGTGTTCCCACCGGCGGACGCGATCGAAATTGACCCGGGCGTCGTCGTCCTGGTGCTCTTCTCCGCGCCGATGGAGCGCGCCTCCACCGTCGACGCCTTCCGGCTCGAGAACGCCGCCGGCACGGCCCTCGGCGGCAAGGTCTATCTCGACAAGGACGTCCTGACCTTCGCCCCCGGCACGACGCTGACCGCCGGCGAGCGCTACACGATCAAGGTCGCCGGCTCCGCGAAGGACCTCGCCGGCCAGTCGCTCACGCCCGCGCACGAGACCTCCTTTACCGTCGCCACGACGGCGCCGGCCACCGCGCCGACGCTGACCACGAAGTCGGGCGCGTACTGCGGCCAGACCATCGACGTGGCCGGTACCGCCGCGCCGGGCGCGCGCCTGCGCCTCGACTACGGCCCGGTCTTCTTCACCACCACCGCCACGCCCAGCGGCACGTTCTCATACAAGATCCCGCTCTCCGGCCAGCAGGGATTCCACGTCATCCGCGTCCGCACCATGGGCGCGGACGGCACGCTCTCGCCGTTCGTCGAGCTGAAGCTGAACGTCGATTGCGCCGGCCCCCGCGTCCTCGGCGCCACCTACGACCGCAACGCCAACACGCTGACCATCGTCTTCAACCGCGACGTGAAGCCGGAGACGGTGAACGCGTCCACGGTACTGCTCGAGCGCACCGACGGCACGCTCGCCGGCGGCCCGATCGTCGCCACCGGCGCGAACGCCGTCGTCACGCCGTCGCCGACCCTGGCCGAGTCGACCTTCACGCTGAAGGTCACGACCGGCGTGCAGGACACGGCCGGCCGCAATCTCGAGCTCCCGCACACGCAGCTCTTCCCCATCGACGATGAACAGCCGCAGGCCGGCGACGGCCGCGGCTACATCACCGGCGAGGTCTACGACGCTACCACCGGCCGCCCGCTGGCCGGCGCGGCCATCACCATCGAGGCGCCCACCGCCGCGTTCGCGCGCGGCATCGCCACGAATGCCACCGCCGCCACGCAGGCCGTGACGATGATTACCGACGCGCGCGGCCGTTACAGCGATCGCTTCCCCGAGGGCGCGCACACGATCAAGGCCTCGGCCAATGGCTACACCACCGTCTGGCGCCAGATCATCGTCCCCGCCGGCGCCGGCGTCATCCCCATCGACATCCGCCTCACGCGCCGCGGCACGTCACTCATCCACGGCGGCGACAAGGTCGCCCGCCGCGCCGAGCTGACGCTGGCCGGCACCGGCTCCGCGACCATCACCTCGACCGGCGCGCAGTCGCTGGCCGGCCTCCTGCCGCTCGGCTGGTCGCCGCTGGCCTCGGCCGCCATCGCCACGAACGACGCCATTACCGGAACGCTCGCCTTCGACGTCCCGGGCAGCGAGCTGACGCAGCACGCGCAGTCGCTCACCGCTGTGAAATACGACGAGTCGCGTGACGAATGGCGCGTGCTCGTCCCGGTCGTCAACGTCAACGCCAACAAGGCCACGTTCGACGTCTCATCGGCCGGTGCGTACGCGCTGGTCTACGCCGACCGCGCGCCGAAGCTCAAGACTCCGCCGACTCCGGTCGCCGGCGCGGTACTCCAAGGCGCCGTCGACCCGTGTGCCACGGGCGCCTGCCCCGAGCTGATCGCCACGAGCTTCCCGCTCGATCCGGCCGTCGTCCTCCCCAGCGGGAGCACGGTCGCCACATTGAATATCAGGGGCACCGATCCGCACCTCTTCCCCAGCGGCACCGCGGTGCAGGCGTACATCGACGAAGAGCTGCGCCTCGTCGACGGCGGCCGCGAGCTCGATCCGCCGTTCGCCACCGATCTCCTGCTCTACCGCAACCTCGCCGGCGACCTCGGCGTGGCCGCGTTCAATCTCGCGCCGAGCCCGCGCGCTGCCGAAGTGACGCTGGAAGTCGGCTTCGACCACATCCGCATCCTCCCGTACCCCGGCCGCCTCGACCGCGGCACGCTCGTCGGCCCCGAGGGCGGACGCGTGCCCGCGGACGACAAGGTCTCGGTCGAGATCCCGACCGGCGCCACGCAGGCCGAGCTCCGCGCCACCGCCACCTCGATCGCCGACGCGCAGTCGCTCGGCCCCATCGCCGGCTTCACCATCGTCGGCGGCCTCAATCTCTCGCTGCAGCAGGCCGCGACGACGCCCGACCTCGACGGCGACGGCAAGCCCGACGCCCCCGCGCCAGTCGAGCTGACCCGTCCCGCCCGCGCCACGTTCTCGCTCACCGCGCAGCAGGCCGCCCTCGGCACGCCGTTCGTGCTGGTCGAGCTGCTCGACCAGACGCCGTTCGGCCAGCGCGTCTTCCGCCTCGCCGCGGAGATGCAGTCGCTCGACGCCACCCGCTGGACGACGAAGTCCATCGACCGCGAGCAGTTGCCGGTCGACGGCATCATCCGCGAGGGCCGCTACCTGCTCCTCGCCGCGAACGCGCCGATCGCCTTCGCGAAGGGCATCGTCCGCCTCGGCGGCGGCGGTCCCGCCGCCGCCGACGCCCGCGTGACCACGCCGTCCCTCGGCATCGCCGATCTCTCCCGCCTCACCGGCATCTTCAACGTGACGGTCCCGGCCACGCCGGCAGCACCGTTCCAGCTCACGCCGCGCTCCGCCACCCTCGGCGATGGCGCCACGTACACGCACACGTCGTCGCCGGCCGCCAACGCCGTCGTCAACGTCGGCGACCTGACCATCGTCGCCCAGCCGCCGCAGGTCGCGTCGACCAGCCCGGCCGCCAACGCCACGAACGTCAATCCCGCCACCACGGTCGAGGTGACGCTCACGCCCGGCATCGACGCGGCGTCGGTCAACGCCACCACCCTCAGCGTCATCGACACGACCAACGGCAACACCGTGGCCGGCACCGTCACCGCCGTCGGCAATCTCGGCGTCCGCTGGACGATGCCCTCCGGCAACGCACTCCGCGCCGGCACGCGCTACACCGTCGCCGTGGCCCCGACGCTCCGCGGCACGAACGGCACGCCGCTCGGCCAGGCCTACACGTTCTCGTTCACGACGGCCTCCGTCGTCACCAGCAACGAGCTGCACCCCGAGCGCATCCACATCACCATCCCCGACGCCAACGGCCTCTCGCGCATCACCGGCTCGGCCGGCGCGCTGAAGACCGGCTGGCTGGCCGTGCCGGTCCGCCGCAACCGCGACTTCTTCACCCGCTACTCGGTCACCGCCGGCGCCGACGGCAGCTTCGCCCTCACCATCGGCACCGACGCGCGCGACCGCCTCACCATCGCCGACGAGATCGACCTCCGCGTCCTCAACAACGCCGGCGCGCTCGCCGCGATCATTCCGCTGACGCCGTTCGTCTCCGAGGACGGCAAGGCCTTCGTGGCCCCGGCCAGAAGAGCGGTCACGTTCACCAGCGTCGAAGGCATCACCGTCAGCGTCCCGGCCGACGCGTTCGACGTGGCCACGTACGTCGAAGTGGCCAAGATCACCGAGGCCGCCTTCGCCGGTGTGCCGAACGTGGCCCAGGAACTGGAGATCGTCTCCGCGGTCGAGGTGCGCTTCGAAGGCCGCGCCCGCCGCCGCCTCGAAGTCACGCTGCCGCTGCCCTCCGGCGTCACCGCCGCCAACGACAAGTTCTTCCTCGGCGTCCTCGGCCAGTCGACGCGCGGCCCGCGCATCCAGGCCGTCGACACGCTCTTCGCGTCGAACGGCGCGCTGACGACCGTCCCCACCGCCGCTTCCGGCGCCAGCTCCGGCCTGATGAACATCCGCACGAACGAAGTCACCCGCGGCAACGCGCCGCGCGACTTCCTGGAAGGCGTGATCGAGGCCGGCAAGTACGCCGCCGCGCAGTTCAAGGCGGGCGTGGCCCTGAACGGCTTCACCTGGGCCCTCCTCGACACCTACACCACGATCTACGAGCTGTACTGGGACACGCTGCAGTCGCTCTACGTCGGCCACCGCTACGTGGCTGAGCGCGGGCGGGTGGTCTTCCCGGTCCCGGCAGGACGCCCGTTCCGCGTCACCGGCGTCGATCCCGCAACGTCACTGACCGTGCTCGATCAGCCGTTCGGCGCGCTGCCGGTCGGCGACTCCGGCACCGTGGCCACGCTGCCCACGCCGGAGAACGATCTCAACGGACCGCATCCCATCTTCGGTTCGCCGTTCCGCATCGAGAGCGCCGAGGTCCCGCCGCCGAACGTCACCGTCGAAGCGGTGCGCGGCATCGAGCTGCGCCTCAACGACTCCGGTCAGCTCACCATCTCGCCGGCCACCGGCGCGACCGGTCTGTTCGTCAACGTTCTGAACGTCAACACCGGCGAGCGCCGCGACGAGCTGGCATTGCCGTACACGCTCTCCAACGTAAAGCCGGGCCACCGCCTGATCTTCGCGGTCGAGGAGAAGGACATCGATCCTTCCACGCCGGTCTCGATCGTCTTCAGCGAGCCGATCGACCTCGGCGCCGCCGCCGGCGGCACGGACGAGGAAGTCAGCGACGCCCTCAAGGCGCTGATCAAGCTCGAACAGGCTCCCGACCCCGCCTCCGCCGGCACCGATATGCTCGGCGCCGCGATCCTGCGTCTCGACTCGAACGGCCGCCGGGTCAACTTCCTCCTCCCGGCCCCGCTCCCGTCGTCGCAGAAGTTCCGCGTCGTCGTGAAGGTCGACGTCAAGGACACCTCCACGAACGGTCTCCGGCTCGGTCAGGCGGCCGAGAAAAACTCCGGCGGCGCGATCGTCCCGATCGGGCCTCCGCCCGACGACATGGTGTTCTGGTTCCGCACCCGCGGTCCGCACGGCAAGATCGCCGAGTTCGACATCCGCCAGAGCGCCAGCAAGCAGGTCGGCTACATCCGCGACGTCGCCCGCTACGACAACCTCCTGTTCGTCGCGGCCGTCGACGGCGGCATCCTGGCCTACGACGTCTCCGATCCGGCCAAGCTCAACGCCAGCGACACGAAGCCGCTGGCGTTCGCCCCGGGACTGGAGACCGGCTCCGCCACCGCCTACTGGAACGTGCAGGTCGACCATCACGGCCGCGTCATCACCACCGGTATGGGCCACATGTTCGGCGCGCTGCGCACGTTCCGCGTCGAAGACTTCATCAACGCACCCGGCGCGGCCGGCTGCAATCCCGACTACACGAACGAGGTCTGCAATCAGACCGGCGGCGGGATGATCTCGCAGAACCCCGGCAGCGCCTACGTCTCCGGCCTGCACAGCGCGGCCGTCGTCGACGACCGCGTCGAAGCGATTCCGCGCAAGGTGAAGGTCGTCATCGGCGACGCCGATCCGATCGAGTACACCCGCGACCAGCTGGCCGCCATGGCCACGTCGGTCAGCGGCCCGGCCACCGGTCTGCAGGTCATGCAGCTCGAGGTCCCGGCCTCCGGCTCGATGTACCGCATCCAGCGCATCACCATCGAGAACGTCACGCTCAACCTGCGCTGGTCCGCCGACGCCAAGGCCAACGACGACACGACCACCCTCGACCCCGCGAAGTTCAAGAACGTCGTGGCCGGCCCGAACGACGTGCTGCGCGTGACGCACAACCTCAGCACGCACGCCGTGGTGACGCTGTTCGGCTACGGCATCGGCGTCTTCGACGTGAACGCGTTCGAGAGCAACGATCGTGAGCAGGCTGCCGGCTCCGATCCGGACGAGCAGCCGCGCGAACAGATCGCCCTGCGCAAGTTCGCCACGCCGCCACCGCCTGTCCCGGATCACATCACCGACCTCAATTTCGCGCCCGACGTGGCCATCGCGCCGGCCTCCAGCGGCGCGCTCCGCGTCTACGCGCTCGATCATCGCCGCGGCGCCGTGGAATTCACGGTGGCCCTGCCGCAGTCGATCTATGTCCAGGGCGAGACGGTGCTCACCGCGAACAACCCGCGCTGGGACGCGCTGCGCGCCGCGGCCTCCGACGCCGGTCTGAGCTCGCCGGTGCTGCGCTTCAACTCCGTGGCCCTGTTCCGCAACACGACCGCGAAGAAGGATTACCTGCTCCTCCCGGCCCTCGACCTTGGCCTGATCGTCCTGCACGCCAGCGCGCCGCTGACGCAGGAGAGCTTCGCCGACGTGATCTGGTTCCCCAAGGGCGCCTACTCGGTGTCGGTCGTGGAGCGCACCAACCTGGCCATCGTGGCCGATGGCGAAGGGGCCGTGCATCTCGTCGACCTCAATCGCCTCGACGAGCGCGACGCCATCGTCGCCGGCGCGCCGCTCCTGGCGATCGAGCTGTTCCCGACCGCTAAGGCGTCAATCACCACGCCGGGCTCCTACGGCTACGGCTCGCCCGATCCGCGCATCCTCTGGCGCTCCGAGCCCGGCATCGCCAAGGGGCAGATCCCGGTGATCATGGATCCGGACACCGGCATCTTCTACACCGGTGAGCTGCTCTCGCAGAAGGTGCAGATCGGTTCCGCCGTCGACCCGCGCATCCGCATCACTGCCGACTACGGCGACAACAAGGCCCCGCGCGACGTGAATACCATCGTGCCGCTCGGCATCGAGCCGCCGGCCAACGTCCTGAAGTGCAAGCTCGCCGACGAGCCGCTCACCTGCCGCGCTTCCCTCGGCGCGTTCCGCGTCGAAGTGGCGCTCCCCGGCTCGCTCACGGAATCGACCGGCGACAACCTCGCCATCGCCGTCGAGAGCCAGCGCCTCCCCGGCGTCGTCGCCCCGCAGACGCCCGACCTCCTCCCGATGGCGCACCTGCGCGAGCGCCTCGAAAACGGCTCGCCGTCGCTCCGCCCGACGACGATGAAGCTGCGCCGCATCCTCGACGTCCCGTCCGCGCCCGAGCTGCGCTACCAGCGCGGCTGGAACCGCTTCGTCTCCGACTGGATCGTGGCCCTGGCCGACCCGCGCGCCTCTGAGGACTACACCTGGGGCTCGACCACGCCCGCGCAGAAAGTGGACCTCGGCTGCTTCGCCTGCGAGCGTCCGAAGTACGTCGCCGACGATCCCGACGCCAAGGAGCTCTACACCGCCGGACGCTTCATCTCCGTCCGTCCCGACATCACCACCGGTCCTTACTCCTGGATCGGCGAGAACGGCCGTATGCGCACGCGCGTCTCGACCACTATCGCCGACACGGTCCGCCCGGCCAACGTCCTCGTCGCCGCGCAGAACCCGCCCGTCGCCACCGGTATGCTGCAGGAGACGGTCTACCTCCACAGCGGTGAAGTGGAGACCAGCGCCATCGACCTCGACGCCGGCGGCCGCGCCGGCTGGAACGTGGTCGTCGACCGCACCTACCGCTCCCGCACCCTCGGCCGCACGGCCCTCGGCTTCGGCTGGGACTCCGGCCTCTTCAAGCGCCTCCGCGCCCTGCCGACCGGCGACGTCGAATACCGCGACGGCTCCGGCGAGGTGTTCCTCTACCGCGTCGTCGGCGGCAATTACGAATCGCCCAAAGGCTACTTCCAGCGCCTGGCCCGCACCGACACCGGCTGGGTCCTCACGGACCAGAAACGCCGCCTGACGTACTTTGACCAGTACGGCCGCGTGACCCGCGAAGGCGACGAGTTCTACACCCCCGACGGCAAGGGTAACCAGATCGTCTACGTCTACGACAGCAACGACCAGCTCGACGCCATCGTCGACGCCAACGCCCGCGTCAGCACCGTCGACTACGACACCAAGGGCCTCCTCAAGACCTTCACCGACTGGCGCAATCGCGTCGTCACCTACAACTACGACACCGACGGCCGCCTCTCCTACGCCGTCCTCCCGCAGTTCACCCCGTTCGGCGGCGGCCCCATCACCCCGGAGCGCGAGTACACCTACGACACCGCCGCCTCCTCCGGCTACTCGAACAAACTCGAGCTCTCGACCAACCTCCTCTCCATCGTCGACCCCAACGAAGCCGTCTCCGGCGCCGCGGTCGGCAGCTCCGCCCGCGTCACCTTCACCTACACCGGCCCCCGCGACTTCGTGAAGACCCAGAAGTGGGGCACGACCGGCGGCGAAAACGCATCGTTCGACTTCACCGTCCCGGTACCGACGTCGTTCCCCACGGCGGTGAAGACGACGGACGTCCTGGGACAGGTTCGGAACTACACACTTAAGATTCCCGCGGTTCCCGCGGCTGAACAGAAACTGCAGTGGTACGCGCAGGATCGCGTCCATATCGCGACGCTCCACCAACCTGGCGTCGAGGTATACCGCGACGCAGTATTTGGCGCGCTGCCGACGGCACTCGCGGCAGGCGTCGCGCCGGTCGAGCCGAAGACACGCGAGTTCACGTTCCAGTACGAGGATGACGGTCTACTCGAGCTCTCGACGCTGAAGGACGCGGCGAGGACGCAGTACACCTATTCGTCCGCAGGACCCGGTCTGGGGAAACTGACCAATTGCATGGCAGTGGGAAGTCCGGCGTCGATGCCTTGCTCGGGTGGCGGCGTCGTTCAGAAGACATACGGCTACGCCGGTACGTACCTGCAGACCGTTACGGCGAATGGCCAGCCCATCGAGATGCGCGAGCGGCATCGCGGTACGCCGGAGCTCGTCGACACGAACAATGGCGTCGTCACGACGACAAAGATCAACCTCGAGACCGGCCTTCCCACCGAGACCGTGACTGCAGGTGGCACTGCTGGAGATCCGTCGAACAGTAAGGTGGTCATCAAGTACCCGGCGTCGCAGCCTGTCGAGCCGTACAAGCGTGGCCTGCCGGAGGAGATCGTCGTCGGGACGAATGCTCTGAAGACGAAGTACATCGTCGAGAGCCTGACGAGCGAGCGAATCGACGACGGCTTCAATACGACCCACACCACATTCGACGAGTGGCACCGCCCGGTGAGCGTCAAAGTCACGAACAACGCCGGCGATCCGCTGTCCATCGACGAACAATTCGTATACGACGCCAACGGCAACATCCGTCGCCATACGCGAAAGCAGACCACCAACAGCGGCGATGAGTCCGTCGTGACGTCGTACGTGTACGACGTCATGGGGCGGACCACCAAGGTCACGACAGACCACGTCGACGTCAACGGCACGAGCTCGGAGGTGAGCGAGACCACGGACTACTCTTCGTTTGCTACGGGCGTGATCCGGAAGGATCCCCCGGGTGACAGCGAGACGACCACGCGCCTGGATTCGCTTGGCCGTACGAAGGAAACGAAGCAGTCGTACGACAGCGGCAAGTTCCTCTTCAGCGTGGCCGCGTACGATCTGGTCGGGAACGTCGTTTACACGTCGGACCTGAAGGCCGCGAAAGCGATGGCCTACGACGCCGCAGGCCGCCCGAGCGACGCGCTCGATCTCGACGGCTCCAAGCAGAAGTTCACCTACGACGGCTGGGATCGCCTCACTGATTTGCGCCTCCTCGATGCGTCGGGCAGCGCTTATCACCACAAGAACATTTCGTACACCGCGGCTGGCAAAGCGATCTCCGAAACGGAGACTGCGGGAGCCGCGTCGCGGAAGGTCGAGCAGCAGTGGGACGCGGCAGGACGAGCGGTCCGGGTTGCGTCGTCCGCAAGCCTCGCGGCAGACGGAGGCCGTGCGTCGACCTTCAAGTACGACGACGCCGGACGCCTGCTGATCCGCGAGGTCGGCCGCGGCAATCTCAACGGACTGGACGCAGCCTACGAGCGCATCCAGAGGCAGAACTTCAACGGAACTCCTACCGCGAAGCACATCGAGATCGCCGAGCCCGCGACCTCCACTCCATCGACATACAGCATCGACTTCACATTCAACACCCTCGGCAATGCGAAGTCCGTGGCGCTCGGTCTGCCCCAGTGGCAGGGCCGCTGGGACCAGCACGGCAACGTGATCAGCCGCGGCGAGCCGGGACGTCCCCTCTCGCAGTTCGAGTTCGACTCGCGCGGCCAGATGACCAAACAGACCGGACCGGACGGCACAACGAAGCATCACAAGCACAGCGAGAGTGGCGCACGAGTTATCGATCTCGACGAGGAGTCCGAGCAGATGAACCGCGTCTCGGACTATCTCGGCCGTCCGTCCCTAACCGAGTACCCGGACGGTACGACGGAGAAGTTCCGCTTCGATGGTCCTCGTCTGGAGGCAGTGAAAAACCGCCAGGATCAGTGGCAGTCATTCGCCTTCAACGCCAAAGGCCAGCTGGTGGCCATCCACGCTTCCGAATTTTCGACCACGGGAACGCCACTTCTCGACGAAGTCACCTATGACGACGCCGGCCGCGTGAAGACGTGGCGAACGAAAGACGCGCTTCTCGAATTCGACGCGTTCACACTCGACGACATCCCCACGATCACGAAGCAGACCGTCTTCAGAAACGGAAGCGGGTTTGGACCGACCGTGGTGGCCGGAGAGACCTACACCGTGTCCCGGACGCTGAACGGCTACGGTGAGACCACGGAGCTCACGATGCCCGGCAACCCGGGTGCGGGCTGGGTCAAGAAGCTCGAGATGCGCTACGACGCGCGCGGCAACTTGGTCGAGCTGAAGCGCGACGGCGAGGTACTGTTGTCCGGCGCCTACCGCAACGCCCTCCGTCCCGACAGCCGCACGGTTCACATCAACCCTGAAGGCTGTGCGACCAGCAGTTGTCTCAAGCAGCTCGTTCGCACCTATGGATACAAAGCGGAGACCTCTCAGCTCGAGTCCATGATCGCGAAGCTCGGCGCTCTCGAGATCGCCGGCTCCAAAGTTTCCCGTGGCGCAACGCTGCAGGTACTGGAAGAGAAGCTGGCCGGTCTGCCCGGCGACCGGTACAACCGATACAGCTACGACGCGCGCGGACGTCTCTACGGATCCGTGACCGCCGTCTCGGGTGGAACTGCACCGCCGGATCCGGCGGCCGGACCGGCTGCCGCCACCGCGCCCGGTGTGGCGCGGGAGCTCATGTCTCCCGCCGACTTCCGCGCGGCGCAGAACCGGACACCGCTACTCGATGCCGCCACGCGTGAAGAACTGCGGAGGAACGGTTTCGACCCGGATCGCGTCGACCCGCCCGGAGCCTCGGCAGAACCGCGCGCGGCTCACAAGATTGACAAGTTCACCCGCGGCGCGTCGACCGATCAGTTCAAGTGGACCCGGCCGGAGGGAACAGGAGTCGGTGCCGTCCGCAGCGAGGACGGCCGGTTCCGATACGGTTACGACGAGAAGCATCGCCTGATCTGGGTTGCCGAGAAGCCGGTCAACACGGTCACACCGATCCGTCGCGTCGTCTACGGCTACGACGGCAACGACCGTCTGGTCGGACGCACGGCGCAGCAGGGCGTGCCGCCGACGCTCGGTACCCCCGTCGAATCGATGTCATGGGACACGGAGAACCGTCCGGACGTGATCGCGGCCGACGGCATCCCCGCCGAAGTCACGCTCGTATGGGATCACGTCGAAGATCGTCTCATTGCCATCTTCAAGAGCGGCGACAGCGCATCCTCATCGGATCCGCACGGAAATCTCCTGAAGCAGTTCGTGCACGGCGACCTCGGCGTCGATGACCCGATCGAGATCACGACGCTCGACGTGCCGGTGGCGATCGTTCCCGGTGTGCCGGTTCCGGTGACCAGGCTCTATCCGGTTTACGACGAAGCGGGCAACGGCACTCTGCAGGTGGTGCTCAACCGCAACGGCGAGATCGTAGGTCGCAGCATCACCACCGATCCGTATGGAGAGTCGTCATTCGAACTGGCCGGCGCCGCGATCGACCGGGTCGACATCACCGCCCGGAAAAACGCCGCGGGCGATCTCGAATCGGTTCGCGTCCGCATGCGAGCCACCGAGCCGTTGAGCGATGCGACGATCGCCGCGGGCACCGCCCTGGCGATCGCGAAACCGTCAGGCCAGATCGTCGCAGCTTCGCCCGTCAACGCGTTGCCTGTCGCAGGTGATTCGTTCGCCGTGGAGTGGACACTCACTGGGGCGCAATGGACGGATCTCCTCAGTGCCGGCACGGCCGCTGGTGGAACGTCCCTGTCGGTCGCTGCGACGGACTCGCTGCGTGCTGCCGCGTGGGCCGCCTCCATTCCGATACTCCCGCCACCCGATTGGGTGACTGCCAGCGGAACCGTGTTCTCCACCGATGCGAAACCTGTCGAGATCCGGGAGCCGCTCTCGTCGCTGGCGTCGTTCACCGCCACTATCGCCGACGGCGGCGAGTCGACCACGACGCCGTATGAAGCCGAGGGCCTGACCTCCGTCGCCGGCTCGGATGGCCCCGTCGCATTCGATCTCCTCTTGGCAGCCAATCTCCATGCGCAACCGTTTGCCGATCCGATGACCGGCAAGAACTACGTTCGCGCACGCTGGTACGACCCGCAAACAGGCGCCTGGCTGACGCCCGATCCACTCGGAGACATCGACAGTTCGAATCTTTATGCTTTCGCCGCCGGCGATCCGGTGAACGCACGCGACTGGACCGGCGAAGGTGTGTCCCGCAACACGCGCGTCGATCCGAACATACGCCGGGCTCGTCGCCCCCGTCCCTCAGAGCGGGGCAAGAAGCCGAAGGGACGGACCATCGAGGGGCCCCAGCCGCTCCAGGAGGACACCCCGCCGCCGATCCGGCCCTTCATCACCGGACCGACGGAAGACATTGCCAATTTCCGGGCGACCGTGGAGTGGGCGAACGAATACTGGAAGGGCGCCGGCACGCCGGTCCTCGGCGGTCGCACCGCCGACATGATGTCGCCCGAACAGCAGCAAGCGTCTATCGAGCACCTGCGTCGCATGCGCAGCGATCCCGAGTACCGGAAAGGCATCCTCGAGTTGCAGGCCTCGGTTGCGCCGCGGATACCGCTTGCGGCCGGTGCGGGCGGTGACGATGGCGGTGAGTTCGATGACTACGATACAAAGGCGCGAGCAATCGAGCTGCAGCTCATGCTGAAGGAAGGACATGAGCGCGACAACCGTACCGTCGGCGTCGGCATCCTCATCGATCCGGTGACGGGGCGGCAGCACGTGGTCGTGAGTGTCAGCAACCGTGGAGAGACCAGCGCCATCGTCCGGGCCGCAGAGGCCGAGGGCCACATCGTCATCGTCGGCCCCAGTCACGCCGAACAAAACATCATCCAGTACGCACGGGCGAACAATATGATTGTGAGCCGCGTCGATGCAGGCAAGCCGATCTGCTCGTACTGCGAGCCGAAAGTGCGGAAGAACAATATTCAGACGTCCACGGAGTTCAAGGGCAAGCCGTCGAAGAAGCCGCCCAATCCACCGTTCGGCGTCAAAGCCAAACCGAAGACTCAGGAAAAGAAAAAGTGATGGGTGGGGAGCCTGGGATGGGATTCGTACGACGAAGATATTTCGACGACATCGAAGTGACGCGGCGTCTCGAGACACTGACGCCGCGTCATCGGATGGTATTCGCGGCGGGATGCGCAGAGCGGACGCTCTGGCGTTACCTTCAATGGGCTGAGTCGAACGCGCCTTCCGGCGCAACAGAGATGGCCGCGATCCTCAATCGCCTCTGGGATGTCGTCGAAGAGCGGGCCGCGCCGACATCCCTGCGCCTCGTCCGGAAACGTGTCTCCGCCCTCATTCCCGGTTCCGAAGACGAGCGGCCGGAGCTCGGTGCGGATGACGCTGCTCTCGCGCTCCTTTATGCCATCGATTGTGCGATCGGGGATGGCGACGCGAATGAAGCGATCGATGCGGCCGATCGGTCGTACGAGTCATGGCTGAAGGACGAGACGCGCTCCGGCAACGTGACCACAATGGCCGTCATCGACGAGCAGGAGAAGGCTTCGCCAGTTCTGCAGCGCGAGTTGGCATTTCAACTGACATTGCTGGAGCACCTCGAGCGTGAGCCGAACCCCGGCCGAAACAACGTCCAGGAGGTGAGCGGCGCGTCATAGCGCCTCATCTCACGCTTCTCCGTCCAGAATCGTTGAACAACGGGAAGTGCGATGATCCGCTCCTTCATGGACGCGCCCAGCCATTTACCGGCGATCCACATCCGTACGCACAGAGAGCTGACCATCACATCGAACGCCACGACTTCGGCCTTGTCCGGTGGAACATGATGCGCCGTGGCAATGACATCAGTTCGGGCACCCTGCGAGCGGCTGCCCGAGCGGGTGACTAGTGCGTTGTCGGCCCGGCGCCCTGCGCCCGATACATCTGTCATCCCGAGCGTGAGTCGAGGGACCTGAGTGGGCGGACGGCGAGGGGCACGCGCACGAAGCACCATCATCATGCCCCCCACCCGCCCAAGTCTCTCGACTCATGGGCGAATACTGGTTAAATAGTGCCGGGACCCCGATCAAATAGTGCCGGAACCCGGACGGCGAGTGCCATGACCCGAGGCGGTGGGACGTTCCACGTCACGGTTCGAGTGGCCCGACCTCGCGGCCGGCGGTCACGACCTCACCCGGCACGTTGCGAACCTCACCGGCGAGGTTCGCAACCCGACCGATCACGTCCGACCACCCGGGCGATTGGGTCGCTCGACCTCGCGGAATGGGTCCCGCGACCTGGCGGTGAGGTTGCTCCACCTCATGGAAGAGGTGCGGCGATGCCACGGGCGAGGTCGCTCGACCTCATGGGCCAGGTGCGAGGACGTGACGGCGAGGTGGCTCCACGTCATGGGTGAGGTGCGAGGACGTGGCGGCGAGGTCGCTCGACGTCATCGGTGACGTGCGACAACGTCATCGGTGACGTACGAGGACGTCATCGACGACGTAGCGCGATGTCAGGGACGACATGCGCGGACCTCAGCGTCGGGTCTCTCGACCTGACGGCGAGGTGCGAAGACCACATCCGTGACGTAGCTCTACCTCGGGCGTGAGGTCCGCGACCTCGCCGCTGACGTTGCTCGTCTATTTCCGAGGGGTCGTGGAATGTGGCGGGTGAGGTCGCGGGACTCGAGCGTCAGGTGCTCCGACATGCCCGACGAGGTCGGCCGATCTCGCGCCGGGGTCCCTGAACCTTCAGGCTCGGGTCGCGACTGCCCAGCGTCGGGTCGCGACTGCCCAGGCTGGGGTCGCGCTACGTGGCGGCGGGGTTCCCCCACTATTTGGCACGCCGTTCGTGCCGTGTTTTTCGTTTCGAGGTCTCGCGGGACGCCCCCCATGACTGTCATCCTGAGAGCGGATGATGCCGCGCCGCGTCACCACGGATGAAAACGGAGGCGAGGCTAGAGGCGCGGGCCGAGCGGCGATAAGCTTCCACCGCTCGGGGACGGTTGTCGAGGTCGT
>Ga0190272_10000104_pt1 | contig 56105 bp, 53 predicted proteins | sample Popmic504T_FD_133746 | JGI IMG/M metagenome (GOLD analysis project Ga0190272, IMG submission 133746) | Populus adjacent soil microbial communities from riparian zone of Shoshone River, Wyoming, USA - 504 T | ecosystem: Environmental > Terrestrial > Soil > Riparian zone | place: USA: Wyoming...
CGGATTAAGAAAAGAATGCAAACATTTCAACCGCCCAACTTCATCACTCTTTCAATCGCTTCCGGATCCGCGTTCATCCGCGAAAATCCGCGGCTAATTCTTCAAATCCTTCAGCATCTGCATCGCCGCGTTGCGTCCCGGGGCGCCCATGATGCCGCCGCCTGGATGCGTGGCCGACCCGCACATATAGAGATTGCGAATCGGCGTTCGGTACTGCGCCCAGCCCGGCGCCGGCCGCAAGAAGAAAAGCTGCTCGAGCGTCAGTTCGCCCTGAAAGATGTTGCCTTCCGAGAGTCCAAAGTCTCGTTCGATGTCGAGGGGCGTCAACACCTGGCGGTGCAGAATCAAGTCCTTGATGTTGGGTGCGTGCTCGGCAATCGTATCGATGACAGTGTCGCCAAACTCTTCGCGTTTGTCGTCCCAGTTGCCTTCCTTCAAATTGTAAGGCGCGTATTGCACGAAGCAGGACATCACATGCTTACCCGGCGGCGCTACTGAAGGATCGGTCAAACTCGGAATCACCATATCGACGTAGGGACGACGCGAGAAGCGGCCATACTTCGCATCGTCATAGGCACGTTCCATGTAATCCACGCTCGGCGAAATCGAGACCGCGCCACGCAAATGCGGACCGGCTCCGGGCAGGCACTTGAAATCGGGAAGACCATCCAGAGCAAGGTTTACCTTGCCCGACGAACCGCGATACTTGTAGCGCTTCAAGTCGGCCGCAAAATCCTCGGGCAGATGCTGCTCGCCGATCATCTTCATAAACGTCAGCCGCGGATCCACACTCGACGAAACAATGTCAGCATAGATCTCGTCACCATTCACCAACACCACGCCTTTGGCCTGGCCGTTTTTCATCAGGATTTTTGCGATGGGCGCTTCGGTACGAATTTCAGCTCCAAACTCGCGAGCCGAATCAGCGATCGCGTTTGAGATTGCGCCCGTGCCGCCGCGCGAAAGTCCCCATGATCGAAATGCTCCGTCGATCTCACCCATGTAGTGATGCAGCAGTACGTAAGCAGTGCCAGGCGAACGCACGCCGAGAAACGTGCCGATGATTCCCGAGGCTGACATCGTCGCCTTGAGTACATCAGTTTCAAACCACTGGTCCAGAAAGTCGACCGCGCTCATGGTCATCAATTGGACCTGGTTGTACTGATCCTCAGCGTCGAGATTCTGAAACCTGCGGCCGAGGAAATAAAGATCCTTGAGACCTCTGGGATTGAGGGAAGTGGGATCGGGCGGCGTCATGCTCATAATCGGTTTCACAAAACGCGCCATCTCGAGCATTGCTTTGCCGTATTCGTCGTAAGCTTCAGCGTCAAGTTTGGAGTGTCGGGCTATTTCGCGGCGGGTTTTGGCGTGGTCATTCACGCGCCACAGATAATCGCCATTTGGCATCGGCGTGAAGGTGCCGTCGAGCGGAAGAATCTCTAGCCCGTGGCGCGATAGATCCAGTTCACGAATGATCTCGGGTCGCAGCAAGGAAACGACGTAAGAGCAAACTGAGAACTGAAACCCCGGGAACACCTCCTCAGTGACCGCCGCACCGCCGAGCACATGCCGGCGTTCGAGCACGAGTACACGCTTGCCGGCGCGCGCCAGATAGGCAGCGTTCACCAGACCGTTATGGCCGCCACCAATAACGATGACGTCGTAGTTGTTCATGGTCTCTGAGAATTCTGATTAGATTTCATAGAAGCGCGAATTCGACTGGCCGAATGACTTCGCCTTTGTTGAAGATTGGAAAGCATACTTATAATTGTTTGCACAGACAAACACACTGCTGCTCGCACGCCACAATCTTGGAGAAGATAGGCGAGCGAGATATTATCTAAGCAATGCTGAACGCTGGAGTTCTCACATTTAAGGAGTTTGCGATGCGCGAGCCACTGCCGCTGGCGACCATCCACGAGGCAGTGCTTGAATTTCTGCGCGGGCGCGATGATGTAGTTGTGTTTGGCGCCACCGCGGTCAACGCCTATGTTGATGAGCCCCTCATGACGCAGGACATCGATCTCATGTCGACGCGCGCGCGGGAACTTGCGGAAGAACTGTGCGAACATCTGAGTGATCGCTTTCACATCACCGTGCGTGTGTGTACTGTGCGCGGCGACAAAGGTTATCGGCTATTTCAAATGCATAAGACCGGCAATCGTCATTTGGTAGGCGTGCGTCCAGTAAACGCTTTGCCGGATTCACAAACGATTGAAGACATTCGAGTGCTGACACCACCCGAGCTCATCGCTTACAAGGTTATTTCTTACAACTCCCGGCGGGGCAAGCCGAAAGCTGGTACTCTGGCGGGACCTCGCGCTGCTTCAGCTGACGTTTCCTGAGTTGAAGAGCAACTTAGGCAAGGTTAGCGAAGTACTTCTAACGATGGAAGCGAGCGAAGAAGTGAAGAACGAGTGGCGAGATTTGGTGGCCCAAACGATCAGCCTTCCTGACGATGACAGTGAGTTCGACTAATATTCCGTTCACAAACTACTAATGCCCATCGGAACCGCTTTCCACGAAAGAACATTTCCGCTCTGCGAGAGCTTGAGCTATCGCGAGTGGTCCGGCTATTACGCCGTCAGTTCCTACGAACCTCATCACGAGCATGAGTACAACGCCATCCGCAACGCGGCGGCATTGATCGACATTTCGCCGTTGTTCAAATATCGCATCAGCGGGCCAGACGCGACGCGACTGGTCGATCGGATCATCACCCGCGATATGCGTAAGGTTTCAGTGGGCCAGGTTATTTACACGCCCTGGTGCGACGAGAATGGAAAAGTGATCGACGACGGCACCGTTTCGCGCCTGGAAGAAAATACCTATCGTTGGACTGCGGCCGATCCAAGTCTGCGCTGGTTTACGCAAAACGCCGCGGGCATGGATGTGCAACTTGAAGACATCTCGGAAAGCGTCGCTGCCCTCGCGCTCCAGGGTCCCACCTCAGGTCGTCTGCTGCGAAGCCTGGTTACTGCGGCGGACATCGAAAATCTCAAATACTTCCGAGTTACAAAAGGAGAGATAGCCGGCATCGCAGTCGAGATTTCGCGCACCGGCTACACCGGTGATCTGGGTTACGAGATTTGGGTGCCGAGCGAACACGCGCTGGAGGTTTGGGATGCCTTGATGAAAGCCGGCAAGGCGTTTGACATTCATCCGGCAGGCATGTTGGCTCTCGACGTAGCTCGAGTGGAAGCCGGGCTGCTGCTGATCGAAGTGGATTTTAATAGCTGCAAGAAGGCGTTGATTAGCGAACAAAAATATTCGCCATTTGAAATGGGCCTGGGCCGGCTGGTCCATACAGGCAAGAATCGGTTTATCGGCCAATCGGCTTTGATCGCCGAACAGAAGCGCGGACATGCCCGCGAGATTGTTGGATTGGAAATCGACTGGCCCGAGGTCGAACAACTCTACGAGACGGCCGGATTACCTCCGGCAGTTTCCCCGATCACTTCACGTGTGGCCGTTCCTGTATTCAAAGGTGGAAGACAGGTCGGAAAGGCAACTTCCAGCACCTGGTCGCCGATTTTGAAAAAAATGATTGCGCTCGCGACCTTGCAACGCGAACAGACTAAGCTCGGCACAAAAATGCAGTTCGAAATAACTGTCGAGGCCCGGCGTCATCTTGTTGGCGCGAGGGTGGTGAAGTTGCCATTCTTTAATCCGAAGCGCAAAACCGCGACGCCGATTACGTAAAGCCTGTACAACTGCAACTAACCTCGTCGTTACCCGAGATGATGAGATCCCTCGAAGAAATTATCGACAGCTACGATCCGAACGCGCCTCTGGATCAAGCCGCTACGATTCCCTCATCATGGTACGTCGATGAGCGGATCCACGCGCTTGAACTTGAAACCGTCTTCGCGCAATCGTGGCAGTTTGCAGCTCGCACCGATCAGTTAGAGCGGCCCGGGGCCTACGTAACTCTTGAAATAGGTAGCGAACCCATTGTTGTAGTTCGCGGAAGAGACAATCTTCTGCGCGGCTTTTTCAACGTCTGTGGACACCATGCCGCTGCGTTGATGACCGATCCCGAGGGAACTGCACCCCACCTTCGCTGTCCCCATCATGGTTGGACTTATTCCCTTGAAGGAGAATTGAAGGGTACGCCGGATTTCACCGGCGTTTGTAATTTTGAGCGCGCGGGGAATGGGCTGGTGCCGGTGGAAACCTCCATCTGGGAGAAGTGGGTGTTCGTTAGAGTTGAGGGTGGCAGGGGCGTCCCGCCCGTGATGGATCACGCGCAAGATGCGCGTGCCACCGTTGAAGATTTTCCCAGCACTGAGCTTATTAACCAGATCAACCTCCTCGATCTCGGCCAAATGCATTGGCTGGAGCGTCGACACTACATGTTCGATTGCAACTGGAAGGTTTTTGTCGACAACTACCTGGACGGGGGCTACCACGTTCCTCAGCTTCACAAGGGTCTCGATAGCGTGCTGGAATGCAGTAAATACAAGATTGAAAATGGAGAGGGCTTTTGTCTGCAATCCAGTCCAATCGTGGCCGATGGAGCTGAGCGTGAAACCGCTGAGATGCGCGGAGGCGACCGCGCGCTTTACTACTGGATCTACCCAAACTTTATGATCAATTGGTATCAGGGATCGATGGATACAAATTGGGTCATACCTCACGGTGTGGATAAAACGGAGGTAATCTTCGATTTCTATTTTGCCGATATATCTGAATCGGCGCACCGGCGCAATTGCGCCAGCATCGAAGTGGGCCAACGCATCCAGCGCGAAGATGAGGACATCTGCCGTTCGGTGCAACGCGGCCTGAACTCGCGCGCTTACAATGCCGGTCGTCTTTCAGTCCGTCGCGAAGCCGGCGAGCATTTGTTCCATCGGTCGCTTTTCGCAGATTTAAAACTGGGAGTTGGTTGCGGTATTGAATCCTGATGAGGTGACTCGCCTGGAGAGCGCTCGCCAAACCACTTCGGATGCAGGACGACGCGGCCGCCTTTTGCGCGTGCTTGGGCTCGGGTTCGGCCTCGCCGTCATTATCGGCAACACAATCGGCGCCGGAATTTTCCGCGAGCCGGGAACGATTGCCTCCCACCTGCCTGTTCCCTGGCTGTTCCTTGGTGTTTGGCTTATCGGCGGGCTCTACGCGCTGCTCGGGGCGATCTCAATTGCGGAACTGGGTGCGATGATCCCGCGTTCCGGCGGCCAATATGCATTTGCGCGTTACGCGCTCGGCGAGTATGCAGGTTTCATTGTCGGCTGGAGCGACTGGATCTCGACCTGCGGTTCGGCTGCCGCAGTTTCGCTCGTCATCGGAGAATTCTCCGGAGCATTGTTTCCATCCCTGGGTGGACGAGCCGTGGGCATTGCCATGACCGTCGCCATCGGCTTTGCTTTGTTGCAATGGCGCGGAGTGGTTTGGGGCAGCACCACACAAAACTTCACCAGCTTTCTTAAGGCAATCGCTTTCATAGCACTCGTGATTACTGCCTTCTGGTTGGGCGGTGACGGTTCATTCGCCACCTCTGGACCTCTGGCGGCGCCCGCAGGCATGGCCCTCCTCGGAGCCATCATACTTTCGCTCCAGGCTGTTATCTATACTTACGACGGGTGGGCCGGCGTGATCTATTTTTCCGAGGAAGTTAATGAACCTGGACGAAATATTCCGCGAGCCTTGTTTGGCGGCGTGCTCTCAGTGATTGCAATTTACCTGCTGGTAAACGTTGCACTGCTCTATGTCCTTCCTATCTCCGAGATCGCCGGTCAGAGCTTCGCTGCCGGGGCTGCCGCGCAAGTGATGTTTGGACCTTACGGCGATACCATTTTTCGCTCGCTGACAATCCTTTCCATGCTGAGTGCAATTAACGCTTATCACTTGATGTCCACCCGAGTGCTGTTTGCTCTCGGCCGCGATGCACTCTTCTTCAAACAGGCGGCTGCCGTTAACCAGGGCGGTACTCCGGTCGTCGCGTTGCTCATGAGCGCTGCGGTGGCCGTGCTCTTCATAGCGTTTGGTCAAACGTTTGCCAGGGTCAGTGCTGTGTTGGCATTCTTTTTCGTTGCCAACTACACGCTCTCATTTATTTCGGTGTTTGTCCTGCGCCGCCGTGAACCGGAGAAAGAGCGGCCATATCGCGCGTGGGGTTATCCCTGGACCACCGGACTGGCCCTGGTGGGCTCCGTCCTTTTTCTGTTGGGAGCTATAGCCGCAGATATGCGAAATAGTGTCTATGCGCTGGCTCTACTAGCCGTGAGCTACCCTTTATTTCGTTTGATGAAGTCAGTCAACGCGGGTTCTGAAAAGTCTTGAACGCGGTGGTGTGATATGGAAAGTGGATCGTCCGCTATGGTTGCCTTCACCTGGAAGCACGAGCGCGACGGCGGCGAACTGGAGAGCGTTCTTTCAGCAAGTCTTTGTGGCGGGCGGTGATGATGTAAGCCAGCGCCTGATAACTCAAACCCAGGGACGATGCCGCATGAGTCACGCTGCCATTAGCCTGAGCCAGGGCCTGGGTGATCATCTCTCTCTCAACATTTAGCACTCGGTCCTGCAGAAATCCCGGCTTGCTTAAGAGAATTTCCGTGGCTTTCTCGGCGCTTAGTTCACCGCGCACACTTGAGGCAAGTTTGCCTGCCGCCTGATTCAAGCGAAATAGTGTTTCCTTGTTTCCTGATTTAGAAAGCCATTCATGCGCTCGATCGTAAGCAGCCTGCATGGTAGACGGTGGAAGATCCTTAACCTCTTCGATCAGGGTTAACGCCGCCAGGCCGGCTCTATCAAGCACGCCAATCTGAACCGCCATTTCGTAGGCCCTTTGCAGTATGAACTGCGCCCTCTCCTGTTTACCTGATCTGGCCGACGCAATTCCCTGCGTAATCAAAGCACCGACCGTGAGGACCTGTTGTCCACTTTTCTCGAGCGCTGAGGCAGCTCTGCGCGCAAACGCTTCGGCCTTTTGCGGGTCGTCCTGGGCCAGGAACACTTCCGCGCGTGACCCATCGATCTGAGAAATCCGCCTTTTGTCTTTAGAGTTGACGGCGAGGCGGCGCGCTTCGTCAAGAGACTTGTGTGATTCTTTGAAGCGAGACAGGTTAGCCAGGAGAAGCGCTACGTTGTTTTTGACATCAGCACGGAAGAGGGGGTTTCGCGCCTGTCGGTAACACTCGTCGGCCTTTTGAAACTCTGTTACTGCTCGCCGGATATACTCCGTGCGCTGGTCAGAGATGCCAATGTTGCGAAGAGCGATCGCGAGTTGGCCGTGATAGACGCCTTTGGTCGTGAGATCGTTGATCTTCGCAAATAGCGAGGCGTTATCAGTCAGAATCTTCAACGCTTCGTGATAACGCAAGGCTGAGAATTCAACTGTGGCCAACTTTAACAACGCCCGCGCTCTGCTCGTTCCCACGGTAGTGAGTTTCTGCAATGCCGCACGCAGCATGATGCGAGCTTCATCCAAGTGGCCATCGCGCCAATAGCAGTACGCGATTTCGACTCGCGCCGCGGACGCCTTCTTTTGATCTCCGGCTGACTCAAAATAGGCGATGCTCTCGCTGATCAGGTTCTTCGCGATCTCCTGAGCATGGTCGTCTTGAGTTTGGCTGCCGATCCAGCCCGTCAAAATGCCTGCGCATAGAAGAACTTCAGCGGCGACTGGGGGATGCAAATCATCAATCTCGGGACGTTGGCCAACACCACGCCAAAGACGCCGCATGATTCTTTGCGCGCCTTCGTAATCGCCAAAATCTTTTTGTATCAGCGCCGCCTCACACCGCTGCAAGGCCGCATCGTTAGGCGTGAGCTGCGACGTCTCTAATTTTGGTGAGGCCATCTTCAAGAATCGACACCTTTCCCCTGGTGAGAGTAAAGAAACATTGCTTCCCACGGGATATTAGTCTCAGTCGCCGTGGCCGCGCAAGAAGAATGCTATCCGCGCGAATCACGTTTTTGATACAAGTACTCTTGCATCTTTGAACACGGAGGACAACCCATGAAACGGTTTTTAATCGCAGTCGCCCTGACCTGTGCCCTATCAAGTGCAGCCATTGCGGCAGATATGCCATCCACCGACCGACCATCGCCACCACCGTCAAGCCCGGTCGTGAGAGCCATAATCACGATCATCAGCATAGTCGCCCGGTAGCGATCCAATCAGAGAGTGCCGATGTGAAACTGCCCTCGACGGCGGTTTGTTCAGGTGTGTCTATAAACTCTCAATGATTGGAATGTCGAGAAAGTTTCGCCAGTGCGTCGTCGAAATCGGCGTATGTGGCTGAATTAAACCACACTCGAGAGTGTGCGTCATCAGAATTGCGGCCCCCGCCAAGGAAAGATTCAAGCGTTCCAGGAAGATTACAATGGCTTCAGACGCACAGTTCACTGCGCGGTCTGACCGCGGTTCAACTGCTCCAAAGACATCAACAAGACCCGGAATTTGCCACTTTAGGCTGGTAGGGAATTTGGGAGAGGTCAATCCCCGGCACATCCCCACTCGTCTATAATGCGCAGACATTTATTATGCGCTGCCAAAGGGGAAACTGAAACAGAAAGTCCAAAATTATCATTGACAGTGGAACGCCATAGTCATAGTCTGAGGGCGAATTTGATCGTCTGTTTAGCAATGTAGTCAACGTCCTCTTACTGTTGCTCTGCGTTCCTCTCGGGCTGGGAAGTTCAAACAGCATCTGCATTAATCGGATCCAGACTCACCAAGCCCGGAGCATTTCAGCCTCGATCTTCAGCCATGACTGACATCTTGCAGGACATTCACACAAAGGTGAAAGATCTCATGGGTGGCTGGGCGTCTTACGTCGCAGTGGGAAGCTTCGTGCTTTACGTCTTTGGTTACCTCGCCATCAGGTTTCATCTGACCGCCCTCGGAATAGGCACTGACCTGGCAGTGCTTGATGAACGATATATGTTTGCGGGAGCAAAATTTCTCATTTATCTCATTACCACGCTTCCGATCGTACTACTATTTGCGCTGGTTCTAGCTGTTCCGGTGACTGTGATCGGATTGGTGTTTAGACTACTAACCAAAAAGAAAAAGACTGCCTCAAAAGATAAAGAGTCTAAGTGGTTTCCCAGTCCAGTCGCAGTTTCCATACTCGCAATTGTCATCTCAGTTTTGTTTATTCAGCTCGTAATGCGGAAGTGCTTTTTGTTCGTGAACGTATTGCTCGAAGGCTTACCTGACACCGGAATATATTTAGAGCAGTTGCTAATCAGCGATAGTGAGCTGAAGCAACTTTTCTTTTTTCTAAGTTTGCTTGGCGGCACGATAGTTTGCGTTGCACTTTGGTTTTATGCTCTGCGATTACCGGGGCAAACCAATTTCTCAAAATTCCTCAACATCATGTTGGCGTTGCTTGTGATTGTTCAGTTCCTTTTTCTGCCGATCAATTACGGCGTCTTTATCATGGATAAAGACATGCCCAGAGTTCTCGATGTTGGTGACCAGGTAAGCCTGCCGAAAAACCAAAAGGCCTGGTTGGTCTGGGAAGGCAATCACGGGCTGACGTATCTGGTGCACGAAGCCGGCTGCCCGACGCAAGCTGATGACGCAGCGCGCGATTCGACTACTGTGCCGCCTGTGACGGCATCGAACTCCGTGCCGTCAGCAAGCCCAAATAACCCGGCAGCAGCGCCGACAAGTGAAGCGAGCCCCGCGACGTCCCCGGCGGCCGTTGGCTCCCCAACGCCAGGTCCGTCACCCGCGCAAACTGCTTCAACCCCACCCAGCCAATCCCTCCGGCCATGCACGCCAGGAATCGAGCCGCGGCAGGGCATTATCCGCAAGCTCGTGACGCTGCCACAGAAAGATTTAAAGAGGACGGAAATTCTCGAGTACGACCGATTATCAACATTAACTTTCTTTCAAGGACCGCCGTTATGAAGGCTATCGTAATTTGTTGCTTGTTTCCCCTTCTGGTTTTGTTTATCTCAACGATCGACGGAAGTGCACGCCATCGATCGTCCACGCACCGATTCCACCATGACGTGGCGTTCAGTTTTCAGATAGATGCTTCAAGTCCTGACGTGATCATCACGGAGCCGGGCGCCGCTACCCTCACCGTTAATAGTGAGGTCTTTCGATTGACAGCACTGGTGCTTTCACCGGCTGGGCCTTTGACGGCTGTGACAATCCAGGTTAATGGCACGGAGAGGTTCAAAACAAAACTGGCCAACGAAAGTGATTCGACACGCAGGAAATTCCAGTTAGATTTCCAGCTTCCGCTGGAAGAGGGAAGGAACGTAATTACCGTCATTGCAGCTAGTGGAAAAGCCACGTCCAGGCAGATCCGAACTGTAATCTATGAACGTTCGACTGCCGCCAAGCCAAATTTGATTGTGCTCGCGATTGGTGTTTCAGAATACAAGGACCGCCGCCTTAATCAACCGCGCGCGCATGAAGCCGCTGACGCTTTTGCAAAACTCATGAAGACACAGGAAGGGGGCCTTTACGGGAGCGTCCAGTCTCTCGTCTTAGCAAACGGCGAAGCCAACCGGACAGGAATACTTAAGGGATTGAGTTGGCTTAATTCTGAAGCAAAGTCTAATAACGACATCCGCGTTTTGTTTTTAAGTGGGGCATTTGTGGCTGACCATAGCCGAAGCGCTTATTTTCTTTCGCCCGAGCATGAACCAAAAGCGGATCCTGACTTTGCCAACGTCAGTTTCAGATCGATGTTTGCAAGGTTGGTCGACGTTCGCAGTCCGCTGCTTGTTTTTCTTGACGCCAGTAGTTTCTCGGTCGACGGAAATCCCGGCATGCGTGGTATCAACAGCTTCGCGCGCGAAGGCCACTCCGCTATGTATATGTGTTGCGATGGGGATGATGGGCCACTACCCCGGGCTGCTGAGTATTCCCCGTTTGCGACTGCGCTGCTCGAAGGGCTGCGCGGAGACGCCGACTTGAGTATCGGTGCGCCAAAAGACGGCGTCATCAACGTGGCTGAATTGCAGATGTGGCTAGAGGCACGAGTCATGGTTCTTACCAAGGGCCAAAGACAACCATCCTTCGTAACTAATGGCTCAATCTCCAGAACTTTACCAATATTCCGACCGGCCACTGTCCAACCTTAAGGTAAAGCACGTTTGATTGGATAACGGCCAAGTTCCAAGCGACTGCAAAATCAGTGACATGCTTGTCAAAAGGGAGTTGTAGAGATGAAGTACCGACTTTTTGGTTTGCCCCTTGTGTTGTTGACTTTCTCCGTCTTAGCCAGCGCCACCGATCCTTCGCTCGTGATTGATCCACAGGGAAGCACCCGCATCATAAAGCAATTGATCTTCACAAAGGGCGGCAGCCAATTGGTGTCGATGGGCGACGATAAAATTGTCCGCATTTGGGATGTGAAGGCGGGCAGGACCATTCGCACCATTCGCGATCAGATCAGTGCGTGCGTTACTTGTCGGGTCTCCTCTATGGCGCTTTCTCCAGACGAGAAGTTTTTGGCAATCGGTGGTGAGTTTCCGGGCAGTGATCTCGAAACCAGATTTGCCATATACATCTACAATTTTGAGTCGGGTCAAAGGTTGATGTTGCTCAGAGGGCATAGAGCTCGCGTAACTGCCCTCGCATTTTCGCCGTCCGGCGCTCAACTGGCCTCGGGCTCTTTCATCACTGTTGATGGGCAACGAACTGATGCCGGCGGCGGAGTTCGCATATGGAAACAACGCGGGCAAGGCTGGGAGGCCGCCAGATCGTTAGACGAACATGACAATCCGGTATCCATGGTTTCTTTCTCTCCGGATGAGAATCAGTTGGTATCAAGTAGCCACGATCCGAAGGTAGTGATATGGAACACGAAAACCGGTGCTCGCGATGCGGTCATAAAAAAACATAGTGACTACGCCAACGGAGCTGTGTTCACTCCCGACGGGCGCTTTGTAATTACCGCCGGCGCCGATCGAAAGATCTTCGTGTGGGACCTTCAAGGGGTTTTCGTCAGAGAGTTCCCCGTCCAACCGGACGCTGTTATTCGCATAAACGTCAGCACAAATAAAGATTCCAATCGGCTGCTCGTCGGACTGGCGAACGGTGAGACCCGAATCCTTTCGATAGCCGATGGCAGCCTCATCGCATTGTTTAAAGGGGGAGACGATCAAGTTTCCGCGGCCGCTTTTTCCAGGGATGAAAATAATGTGGCAAGTTCCGGAGGCTTTAACGGCGAGGTTTGGGTGTGGCGGCCCGACGATCCCAAGGCGGCCCAATTGCTCGCGGGCAAGGGCCAGACTATTTGGAAAGTGGGATTTGCGAAGGACGGAAATTCAATCGCCTTTGGCACTACACATACCGGCGACGCGCCGAACGGCTATGGCCAACTGCAACACGTCATTCATCTCAAGTCACCAATACAGCGTTTGGTTAACCCGTTAGAGCGCGGCGGATATCACATTTCGTTAGGGGGCAAGATTTCACGTCCGCAGGATTACGACTCCGAAATTGTTACGACCAAACGAGAAGGAAACTCTACCTACGAACTTAAGACGAGATTTGGCGAGCGAGCTCCGCGTGCGGGAGGGGGCACTGATCCGGTCCGACTATATGAATTGCAGGTCTTCAAGGACAACCAAAAGGTGAAGCAGATCCGACGCGACTCTACTTCCGGACGTACTCATCGCGCCTTTAGTTTTACGTCTGACGGACGCTACATCGTCAGCGCAGGCGAAGATGGTTATCTTGCGCTTCATGACACGGCTGAGCCGCAGAATCCTATACGACGCTTTCAAGGACACAGCAGCGATATTTGGAGCGTCGCCGTCTCGCCGGACGGTAGGTTTATCGTCTCAGGATCGAGTGATCAAACGATCAAGCTCTGGGACATCAAGCGTGAACAGTGTCTTTTGAGTTTCTTTATTACTTCGGATGCCGAATGGGTCGCATGGACCCCGGAAGGTTATTACACCTCGAGTATTCGTGGCGATCGCTACATTGGCTGGCAAGTGGAGGAAGTTGCCTTACAGCAGCCGACATTCTTGTTGGCCGATGCGTTCGAAAAAATCTTTCACCGTCCTGAAGTCGTTTCTCAGTATCTTCAAGTGCCGGATATACAATCCGCCGTAAGTCAGACCCAACTCCAGTCAATGGCCCAACAAATCGCCCTCGTAGGAAGTGGACAGCAAACGACTGTGATGGATCGAAGCTTTGTGTTCACCGCGCAGGATGTGAAAAACTCCTTGCCGCCCAAGATTGAAATTATTGCGCCTAAGGATCAGGAGACCTTCACCAACCGATTAGTGGCTGTCAAAATCCTCGTAACCTCCAACAATTTACCTATCACAGACGTCACGGTTTCTCTCAATGGGTTTGTCAAGGGGACATTTCCAGGTGGGGAAGGTTCAAAGAAGGTCGAAATAGAGGCGACCATCGGACTTACATCACATGAAAACAAACTCGCCGTTGTAGCGTCTCACGCCAAAGCAAGTTCCGACCCTGAGACCAGGACCTTCTTCTTCAAGGCGCCGGTTCCGGCTAAGGCTCCCGGTCAAGTGAAACCAGTTGAGCAGTTGCGGAGATTCGCAAGGTCGAACACTTCGTTGTCGAAGCATCATGTGGCGAGGACAAGATCGCAAGAGACTTTTGTTCACGGGCCCAAACGATTGTTAGCAGCCAATATGATTGCGGCGGCGCCGGATGATCTGCCGACTTTCAGAATTATTTCGCCGGCAGACATTGCGGCACTGATCACGACGGCTAACGAGGATTTTCCTATTGAGGTGCAAATTGAGGCCGTGCCGGAGAACACAAAGGTAAGAGCGACGGTGAATGGAGTTGAGCGCGCGGGCTTCACGGTCGGCGCCGGAAAACCATACCGGGTGAAAGTTATTCTGGACGAGGGCGATAACGTCATTGAGCTCATGACCAGGACTGCCGGGGTGGATTCAGCGCCGCAAGTGCTGCGCGTTAAATACGACGCGTCAGGTTCAGACAAACCAAATCTGATCTTTCTGGGAGTCGGAATTTCGGAGTATTCCAAACTAACACCACCTTTGGAATATGGGCATAAAGACGCCGAGGATATGAAAAAACTGTTTGAGAACCTTAGAAACAGTCCACTTTTCAATGAAGTTACAACTGAAGTCATTACCAACGGTGATGCAACCCATACAAAGGTTGTTTCAGCAGTGAGGCGGCTTAACCTGGCCGCCAAAAAGAAAAACGACGTGCGAGTCGTGCTGATCTCGGGTCACGGTGGTACGTATGGTACACAGGTGCCGCTCTATTATCTGTTCGCGAAGGATCAATCACTCGAGGGTGATCCGGAGCTTGAAGGAAGCACCAATTGGCACACAATTCTTACTCGACTGTTTGAGTCGGGTGTGGACTACGGCCAGGGCTACCTGGTTCTTTTGGTAGACACTTGTCGCGCCGGTAGCGCCAGCCCAACCAGTTCTCTGGATTTCAAAAGAACCAATGGTTTCGTGTTTTTTGGATCATCCGACGAGAGCAAGCCATCAATCGAGCGTGATGGAAATGGCGTTTTCACTCGAGCGGTCCTCGAAGGGTTAGGCGGCCAGGCTGATGGATCCGACCCAGATGCAAACGTCAGTCACCAGGAATTGAACGAATTTCTTTCTCGCAGGCTTAAAGAATTGAATCCCGACCAAAAATTACAGCATGCTGCGACAACTAGCATTGACCGTTTCGAGCTCTCATTTACTCAAGGCTCAACACCGATCACACAAACACAGAAGCCTGCGAGCGATAAGGTCTCGCGAAGGAACGCACGGCCATGACGCGAATAGCCATTTTTCTAATCACACTGGTGCTCACGGCACCAGTCACCAACGCGCAAAAGAAGACGCAAAGTTTTTGGGACAGGGTTTGGAAGGTTCTGGGGGTGACGGCGACCTCAGGAAATCAAAAAGGTCCCATCGAAGATCTAATTCCCGCCCGGCCTGGAGCTGACACGTTCGCGATATTCGACGGCGACCTTTGGATTTACACGGTGCAAGCAAAAAGCAATGTGGAACTAAGACCAGGGAATTTCCGTTCACCGGTATTTTTGCCAAACGAGCGGGCCGTGCTCGCATTGTCAGGAGACCGGGTAGTGAAGGTTCCACTTGATGATGGGCCAATAACTGATGTTGCTACGGTGACTGGTATCCAGAAGTTGATCGAGGTACCGACCGATGAGCCAGGCACGGCCCTAATTCTCATGGATGCCGACCGCGACAATTGCCCGTCCGTCGCGATTCTGTCGCTCACCGATGGTTCAGTCACGTTGGTACCTCACGAGGGACGCGAAGAAGATCTAAAGTTGTTGCAGTATTTGAGGAGCTGGGAACGGACTTATGCGGATAAAGCAAAACTGAAAATTGAGACGAAAACGAAAGACGGGCGGGACTATACTGACGTGATATTGAAATTGAAGGATAAAGACGACAGAAACGTGAGCCGATGTGAAGGTGTGAACTGTAGCCAGCCTGCTCTGTCAAGCGATCGCGCGGCCGTTGTGTACGTCAAGGCGAAACAGGCTTCTTCATGATCCGGGTCTTTGTATGCCCTGGTGTTTTTTGGTGGAGCCGAGGGGGATCGAACCCCTGACCTCATGACTGCCAGTCATGCGCTCTCCCAGCTGAGCTACGGCCCCTTGGATAGGTTTCTAGCATTCGTAAATGCTTGATGCAGAGTAGCCTGCCGTCACGAAGCGGGTCAAGCGACGGCTAGTTTTTGCGGCGACGCGTTCACCCTTGTGGCAAAATTGTGGCCACGCAAGTCTAGCATTGCCGCCTCAACTGCATCGCGCTTGTTACGTTCAGTAAACGGGAAAGTGTTAAAAATCCTCGCTGGCTGCGACCTGTCTAATTGTTAATAAGCGACGGCAAGTTTGCGTCGTTGCTTAACCCTCCTAACTTGTGGCCGCGCAAAATTAACGCTGAGTCTATTCAACTACAGCGTCAGGAGTCGGCGTCGGTGGTTTTCCACCATCGCCCTTCTTTTGCATCTCCCGCGCTAGTTGTAAAAAAGCGCGGGCGGCATGGGAAAGTGTCGCGCCCTTGCGATAGACCAGGTGGAGACGGCGCTCTGATTTCATTTCGCGGACCGTTAAGGCCGCGACCTGGCCGCGAGCGATCTCGGTTTGGGCCGCCAGTCGGGGAACGAGCGCCACCCCCATTCCCTGTTCCACGAATCTTTTGATGGATTCCAGGGTCGGCAGCTCCATTGAAATATTCAGCGGCGTCTTATATTTCTCAAATGTACGCACCACGCGTTCGCGATAGGGTGACGCCACATTGTGCGCGATGAAAGATTCCGCACCGAGTTCTCGCACTGAAACAATCTTCTTCTGAGCCAAAGGGTGATCGTGAACCACGATCAGCGCCAGTTCATCAGTCAGGACGGGGATGGCGGCAATTGCATTGTCGCCTGGTTTGAAAGAAACAATCCCAATCTCAGCGTCGCGCCCCAGAATTTCAGAAGGGATACGGCTTGCCAAACTCCGCCGCACTTCAATCTTGATATGGGGATGGCGTAAACGGAACGCCGGCAGCACGGACAACAGATACATCACTGTATATTCGTTTGCGCTGAGCCTCAGTTTGCCACGATGCAGATCTTTTAACTCCCGAATTGCTGTATGGGCGTGCTGCCGCAGGTTCAGCATTTGCAGCGCGAGCTCAAACAGCACAACTCCGGCAGCGGTCAACGTCCCGTCCTTTGAAGAACGATCGAAGAGCAGTTCACCAATCTCATTCTCAAGCCGGCTGATTGCCTGACTAACCGCAGGCTGTGTGCGATGGAGGGTCTCAGCCGCGCGCGAAAAGCTTTTTTCCTGGGCCACCGCCACTAAAACTTCAAGTTGATTTATGTCCATGAGTTTCGCCCGTCCGGGCTCCGGAGTTCCCGCTCCACCTTATCAGCCCAAAACTTTAGCGAATCATATCATGCTGCGTTATGTTTTGATAAAGATTATAACTTTGACTTTTGGGGAGGCGCGACCCTACCATCTGGGCTTTCCCCTGAAGAAGGAGCTGCATGGCATCTCAAAGGATCTCTATTTTCGACACCACACTGCGCGATGGCGAACAGTCGCCTGGCTGTTCGATGAACCTCGATGAGAAGGTGCGCATGGCGCACCAGCTCGAGAGTCTCGGCGTGGACGTGATTGAAGCCGGCTTCCCCATTGCTTCGGAAGGCGACTATGTGGCTGTGAGGGCTGTTGCCAAAGAATGCCGCCAAGCTAAAGTGGCGGCCCTTTGCCGTACTTCCGAGCAGGACGTGTTGAGGGCCGCAGCCGCGTTGCAGGGAGCAGCGCACCCGCGCATTCACACGTTTGTAGCCACTTCCGATCTCCATCTCGAATACAAGCTGAAGAAGACGCGGGATGAGGTCCTTGAGATGACGCGCCTGGCCGTATCGCTGGCGCGTGAATACGCTGAGGAAGTCGAATTCTCCGCGGAGGACGCGACGCGCAGCGACGTTGATTATCTCTGCGAAGTTTTGAGGGTAGCCGTTGAGGAAGGCGCGACGATCATAAATGTTCCTGACACGGTCGGGTACACGATGCCCACAGAGTTTTCTCAACTGGTGAGAACAATCCGCAAACGCGTGGTGGGCGATCGTGACGTGCAGATTAGCGTTCACTGCCACAACGATCTTGGGTTGGCGGTCGCTAACAGTCTTGCGGCCATAGATGCGGGCGCGCGCCAGATTGAATGCACGGTAAATGGCATTGGTGAGCGCGCGGGAAATGCTTCGCTGGAAGAGATTGTCATGGCTATGAAAGTGCGCGCAGACCAGTTGCCGTACGAGACTTCTATCGACACACGCCAGATCTACCCGACCAGCCAGTTGCTGTCGGCCATCATCGGTTGTTCAGTACAACCAAATAAGGCCATTGTCGGGCGCAACGCTTTCGCACATGAAGCCGGTATTCATCAGCATGGAGTCATGAGCAATCCGTTGTGTTATGAAATCATGACCCCGGAATCTGTGGGCGTGCCAACCAGCAAACTGGTGCTGGGCAAACACTCGGGCCGACATGCGCTCGCTTTGCGCTACGAGGAGTTGGGATATTCATTGGCCCCGGACGAAGTAAGCCTTGCCTACGGACGTTTTAGTGAATTGGCGGATCGCAAGAAACGCATTTACGATCAGGACCTGATCGCTTTGCTTTCGGTCGGGAACGTAACAATTGAGCAACCGTTGAGCGACGCCGGCCACGATGTAAATGTTTGGAGTCGCGCCGCCAGTTACACTTAGAAGCAGATCAATTTTTGGCTAATAAACCAGAGGGGAAGAACTGCTTCCTCATATTCAACTAAGGGCGTATGGAATTAACAATCGCAGTTCTGGAAGGTGATGGGGTTGGTCCTGAAGTGACGCGCGAAGCCGTCCGGGTCCTGGGCGCTGTAGGATCGATTAACAATCATAGCTTCCGATTTGTGCACGGCCTGATTGGCGGCGCGGCCATCAGGGAAACCGGATCTCCGTTGCCGCCGGCCACTCTTGACGCCTGTTTGGACGCTGACGCAGTGCTGTTGGGCGCCGTCGGTGCTCCGGAGTTTGACAGTTTACCGGCGCATCAGCGTCCGGAAGCCGGCCTGCTGCTTTTGAGACGTGCTCTTGGCAACTATGCCAATCTTCGTCCGGCGATCTGCTACGAATCAATTTCCACAGCGTCTCCCTTAAAAGCCTCGGTCACCGCCGGCGCAGATATCCTGATTGTGCGCGAGTTGCTTGGTGGACTCTATTTTGGCGAACCGCGCGGAATTTGCGGTGAAAATGGAAATACAGTCGCAACCAACACGATGAGTTATTCAGGGAAGGAGATCGAACGCGTTGCACGCATCGCGTTTGAAGCTGCCCGAGCTCGTCGAAAGAAAGTAACTTCCGTCGACAAAGCGAACGTGCTGGAGACATCCAGTCTTTGGAGACGTATCGTATCGGAGGTTGCTTCCGATTATCCTGATGTAACGCTTGACCACCTTTACGTTGATGCGTGCGCAATGCACCTGATGAGAGATCCAAGACGTTTTGATGTGTTGCTCACTGAAAATCTTTTCGGCGACATTCTTTCCGACGAAGCTGCGGTCATTACAGGCTCGCTTGGCATGCTGGGGTCGGCCAGCATCGGCGGTGAAATCGGACTCTACGAACCGGTGCATGGCTCCGCTCCTGACATTGCGGGTCAGGGGATTGCCAATCCATTTGGCGCGATCGCCTCGGCGGCCATGTTGTTGCGTTACAGTAGACAGCTCGATCAGGAAGCTGACAGCATTGATGAAGCCATTAATATCGTTCTGAAGAATGGCTATCGCACGCCCGACATCGATCCGGAAGGCAGTGGTTACGCGGCGTCAACCAATGAGATTGGCGGGTTGGTCACTGACGCGCTGGCGGAAATTGCAGACCTGCGACATGCGTATCATGCTGTGTGAGCTTTGTTCTAAGTCTGGCGCTCCAGCATGAACCCTTTTTCGAATCCATCCCAGGAAATGCTGGAAACTTAAAACCCGGACAGGTCCAACACCTCATCAGACTTCTGATCGACGATGCCTAAAACTTTGTTCGACAAACTCTGGGATGCTCACGTCGTACGCGACCCGCAAGGTCAGCCGGCACTTCTTTACATCGATCTGCATCTCGTCCATGAAGTCACTTCGCCTCAGGCGTTTGAGGGGTTGCGCGTTGCCGGTCGGAGCGTGCGGCGACCTGACCTCACCGTAGCCACGGCAGATCACAATGTCCCCACAACGGATCGCAGTCTGCCAATTGCCGATCCTGTTGGCGCTAAACAAATAGATACGCTCCGGGAAAACTGTCGCGATTTCGGCGTTCAATTTTTTGACATCGATTCGGTCGATCAGGGAATCGTGCACGTCATCGGTCCGGAGTTAGGGCTGACGCACCCCGGAATGACGATCGTTTGCGGCGATAGCCACACAAGCACCCACGGGGCTTTCGGCACGCTCGCGTTTGGTATCGGCACCAGTGAGGTTGAGCATGTGCTCGCCACACAGTCTTTGCCGCAGAACAAACCCAGCACAATGCTGATCGACGTGGGCGGTACGTTGCCGGAAGGCGTTACGGCTAAGGATTTAGCCCTTGGAATCATTGGCCAGATCGGAACGGACGGAGCGACTGGATATGTGATCGAATATTCAGGCGATGCTGTGCGCCAGCTTTCGATGGAAGGACGCATGACCTTGTGCAACATGAGTATCGAAGCCGGTGCCCGGGCCGGAATGATTGCGCCTGATGAAACGACTTTCACTTATTTGGAGGGACGAAGGTTTGCCCCCCAGGGTGCAGCGTGGACCAGGGCAGTCGCGAAATGGAAGACTTTCCGAAGTGACGACAGTGCCTCGTTCGACCGTACAATTGAGATCGACGCCTCGGGGTTGGAGCCGCACGTTACGTGGGGAACGAGCCCGGGAATGGTTGTGCCGGTGACGGGATGTGTTCCGGATCCAGCTGTAGCCGAGAGTGAGGCTGATCGCCGGGCCTCGGAGAGGGCGCTCGAATACATGGCGCTCATTCCGCGCACGCGGATTCAGGATATTCAAATTGATCGGGTCTTCATCGGTTCGTGTACCAATGCGCGCATCGAAGATCTCCGGGCTGCGGCTCGCATTGTGAAGGGGTATCGAACCCGACAAGGCGTCAGCGCAATGGTTGTGCCCGGTTCGCAGGCGGTGAAGCGCGCCGCGGAAACCGAGGGTCTCGATCGCATCTTTCGTGAATCCGGTTTTGAATGGCGGGAAGCCGGCTGCTCAATGTGTCTCGGAATGAACGCAGACACGCTTGAACCCGGCGAGCGCTGCGCCTCAACCAGCAATCGCAATTTTGAAGGACGGCAAGGCCGGGGTGGCCGCACCCATCTCGTCAGTCCGATGATGGCGGCAGCCGCTGCCATAACTGGACATTTCACTGACGTCAGGGATTGGAAGTTCAAATAAAGCAATGACACCTTTTCGTAGGCACAAGGGTATTGTTGCTCCTCTGGATCGTTCGAATGTCGATACTGATCAGATCATTCCAAAACAATTTCTGAAACGAATTGAACGGACGGGGTTTGGCGAATTTTTGTTTTACGACTGGCGGGTAAAGCCGAATGGTGAAGGCGATGCCTCCTTCGTTTTAAACGAGCCGCGCTATCGTGGGGCTTCAATCCTGATCGCCGGAAAAAACTTCGGCTGTGGCTCTTCGCGCGAGCACGCGCCCTGGGCCCTGGCCGACTATGGTTTTCGCGCCATCATTGCCCCGTCGTTTGCCGACATCTTCGCTAATAACTGTATGAAGAATGGATTGCTGCCCGTGACGCTCGACGAACTGCAGGTGGCCGCGCTTATCGAGAATGCGCGATCGATTGAAAATTACGAGCTCACTGTCGATCTCGAAAGCCGTACTGTAACTGACATTGCCGGCTTCTCGGCGTCATTTTCCATTGATGATTTCCAGCGACACTGTCTGCTGGAAGGTCTCGACGACATCGGCCTGACCCTGCTCCATGAAGGTGACATTGCGGCCTTCGAGCAACGAAGCAGGGGCTGATCACTACACCACCGCGAGCGGCTGCGAGCGGACCTGCGAGTTGAAACGAAATCTACGTTGACTCGCCGGTTCGATCGCTGCCGTTCGCGTTCTGCATTGCGCGTCCCGCCACACGTAATACAATCACAGTGATCCAGAGAAAGGGGCGCATGGATGAACGACACCACTGAGAATCCGCGGGCGGCCATCGATAGGATTGACGACGAACTGCTTCGCTTGCTGAACAGACGCGCCGAGCACGCCCTTCAAGTTGGCGCGGTTAAGCGGCGGGGCGACACTTCGCTTTGTGACAATCAGCGCGAGTTTGAAGTGTTGACCAGATTACGCGAAACGAACCCCGGTCCCCTCGACGAAAAAAGTGTTACCAACATCTTTCAGCGCGTAATCGACGAATGCCTGCAAGCCCAGCTGCGTGCATTTCACCCCACAGCGGTAGCTACGATTCCGACTATCGAGGCGCTTTCGCATCTGTCGAGCGAAGCACGGGTAGCGTTTCAGGGAGAGCACGGTGCGTTCAGTGAAGCGGCGGCCCTTGAACTTTTAGGTGAACGCTGTAAACCAGTGCCCTGCCCGACATTTGAGGATCTGTTTACGGCTATTGGCGAGGATCGTGCGGATTACATCCTGGCGCCGCTCGAGAACAGCTTGATGGGTTCTGTTCACAGCTGTTACGACCTCCTCCTCGAGAGCTCGTTGGGAATCGCGGGGGAAATCATCTGGCCGATCTCACACTGTCTGATTGCCTGCCCGGGCGCGACCCTGGAAACAATCGAAACCGTGCAATCGCACGCAGTGGCCCTGGCGCAGTGTGAGCGCTTCTTCGCTGCTAGCCCTCATCTCAAACGCATCGCAACGGACGACACCGCCGCGAGTGTCCGGCGGGTGGTTGAAAGTGGCGACCTTACTAAGGCGGCCATAGCGGGAAAACGTGCGGCAAATATCTACGGCGGGACTGTGTTGCGCGAGCATTTGGAAGATCACATCGAGAACTATACCCGGTTCGCTCTGCTGGGCACCGACGCAGACACTTCAGACAAGGGCAATAAAATCTCTCTGATAGTCAGATTGGCCCATCGTCCGGGGGCGCTCCACGATGCGCTACGACCATTTGTACGTCGCGGGATAGACTTGTTGAGAATTGAGAGCCGGCCTATCAAAGGACGCCCCTGGCAATACAATTTTTATCTTGACCTTCAAGCGCCGGCCAATGAGAGTGAGCTACGCGGGGCGCTCGATGACATCCGCGAACAGGCCGAGGAGGTACGCTACCTGGGCCGATACTTTTCGATGGATCACTCGAGAAGCGAATAGACTGGCCCATGATTTGTTGTAACCAATATGATTCTGATCCTTAAGTCAAACATAGATACTGAAAGCGTTGAGTATGAGCAGTTGGCCAGCCATCTCTCGCGTATCGCGAACATCGAGCTGCGGATTCATCGCGAACGCGGCGTCGAACAGACGTTGACGGAAATATATCTGATCGGCAACACGGCGGCCCTCTCGGTGGAAGAGATGAGGAGCCTACCGGGCGTTGAAAACGTCGTTCGCGTTTCCGAAGAGTATCGCATCCTGGGGCGGCACAAAGATGACCACCGAGCCAGCCATTTTAACTATCAGGGAGTGCGCTTCGGTCAGGACACGCTTCACGTGTTCGCCGGATTATGTGCGGTCGACACACCATCAAACGTCGAAGCAATGATGCGAGCGCTGCGGGATAATGGACAGGTTTGCACGCGCATGGGCGCGTACAAGCCTCGCACCAGCCCATACTCTTTCCAGGGTCACGGCAAGAATTGCCTGCCGTATGTTTTTGAGTTAGCGGGAAAATATGGCGTCAAGATCATTGCGATGGAAGTGACCCACGAGTCGCAGCTTGACGAGATCAGGGAAGCTCTGGAGGACGCCGGCAATCCGACCGGTGTAATGTTGCAAATCGGCACCCGCAATACACAGAATTTTGAACTACTGAAGAGTGTCGGGCGGCAACAGGAGTTTCCAGTTCTACTTAAGCGTGGTTTTGGTATCACGCTTGACGAGTCGCTCCATGCAGCCGAATACCTTGCGAGCGAGGGAAACCGTAACGTGGTGTTTGGACTGCGCGGGATGAAGGCCAACATTGCGGCTCCGCACCGGAACTTTGTCGACTTCGCGCACGTTCCGGTGGTGAAGCAGCTGACGCGTATGCCGGTCTGCATTGACCCGTCTCATTCGGTCGGCACGCGCAGCCGTGGGCCCGAAGGCATCCTGGACATCATGCACGTCGCGGCGCAAGGTGTGATTGCCGGGGCAAACATGATTCTGGTGGATTTCCATCCTGAACCCGCCAAGGCGCTGGTTGATGGAGCGCAGGCGCTTCGGCTCGATGAGCTGCCTGGATTTCTCGAAGATGTGAAGATAGCAGGTGAGGCTTATAAACAGCGGCTCGCCCGGTTTCAACGCGGGCTCGAAAATTAGGAAATTAGGGCCTGTGCAGCAGGTTCGCGAGCGACGGTGAATTCTCGCGCGCCTTAGCTTTGCGTCTTTCTTAACGCTGCTGTGTAGGCGACTGCTGCGCCGGCGATCAACAGCGCGATCCCACCGATGATGCGAAAAGTGTCAGGCAGTTCGCGCACCTCAGTGTTTGTGATGATGACAGCCGCACCTGGCTCAAGAAAATAGGCGCGGTAAGCAACGACTCCTCCCACCGCTGCCAACACGATCCCGATGATAACCAGGATTATTCTCAGCATATATTTGAAGACGGTGGACGGAAGACCGACGACCGAAAGCGAGCCGTCGCCGTCATCGCGATCATCGATCGCCGGTCATACGACTAACGGCCCTTGAACACTGGTTTGCGTTTCTCCAGAAACGCGCTGACGCCTTCATTCTTATCTTCGGTGGAGAAACAGAGGGCAAAGAGATCCACTTCCCGACGCAGACCTTCATCCATATTTGAACGAGACGCCAGCTTCACTGATTCTTTGGCCAGGCTCAACGCGATCGGGCTCTTCTCCGCAATCCGGTTTGCTATCTCCATGGTCTTCGCTTCCAACTCAGCAGCCGGCACAACGTGGTTCACCAGTCCGATGGCAAACGCGGTTCTCGCATCAATGATCTCCCCGGTCATAATCATTTCCATTGCTTTGCCTTCGCCGACGAGCCGAGTCAAACGTTGGGTGCCCCCGCCGCCCGGAATGATTCCCAAATTGATTTCGGGTTGGCCAAACGAAGCGGTCTCGCTCGCAACGCGGATGTCGCAGGCAAGAGCTAACTCACAGCCACCGCCCAGGCAGTAGCCATTGATCATGGCAATGATTGGCTTGGGAAAAGTATCAAGCGCCGTGAATAACGAACGCGCAGTCATTACATCGCGCTGCATCATCGCCGTGCGCCCTGCAAACTCAGCGATGTCTGCGCCGGCAATAAAAGCCTTATCGCCAGCACCGGTGATGACCACGACCCCCACCGAATCATCGTTCCGAAGTTGATCGAACAAAGCCGCACCCTCTTCACGGGTTTTTATGTTCAATGCATTTCGCTTATCCGGTCGATTGATGGTGATAAAACCGACGCGGTCGCGGCGTTCAAACAGAAGTGTTTCGTATTTTTCGGGAATTGCTTGCGACATTTCTTCGCTTCTCCAGGTTGTTTTGACTGTGCGAGGAATCGTAAGTGTTGAGTTGAAATCCGTCAACGCGACGTCCAACCAGAAGCCCGCGCGTTTAAGCAGGGGCTCCGACCCGGAGTTCACGAAAGTACAGCCCTTGCGTACTTATGGACTTCTGCCTGGTGAGCTAGAGCCCTTGCTTACGCGCGGGCTTCTTCTGCCTGGTGATTATTGCGGCAGTCACGAGCTTCAATTGGGGCTGGTGGCGGAACAGTTCTTCGCGATTCTGTAACCGGCCGTTTCAGCTTCCGCTGCGTTATTGAAATAGACGCGATTTTTCTCAGAGACGCGATCGTATCCTGAGCACCCGGGCAGATGGAAAATCTTGCTGTTCTTATTCCCGACGATCTTCACAGTTAAATCGGTGCTGTTAGGTTTCCCAACCCCTCCAGCCGGCGCAGGATCCGTTTTGGGAGTAGTCATTACCAGAGTTACCGGGGTTGTAGCGGATGGCGTTCTGGTGGTTGCTTCGACCGCAGGCGCGCTAGTCGAAGTCGAAGTTGAAGTCGAACTCGTCCTGGCGGGGGCTTCGGCGCGACAATTTCCAGCGCGTTTGAATCCGGCCGCTTCAGCTTCAGCGACGCTTTCAAAAAAGATCCGGTTCTTTTCTGATACGCGCTCGTAACCTGAACACCAAGGCTGATGAAAAAGTTTGCTGTTCTTGTTGCCAATAATCTTAGCAGGCGACTGAGTGTTCTGAATTTTTCCCAGAGCATCCTCGGTCACCATTGCGCTCCCGACTGGTTGGGTTGATCTAACTGAAGGCACCGTCGACGTTGTTGTGGGGGTGGTTGTGGGGGTGGTCGTGGCGGTTACTGCGGAGTTGGACACCGTAGCAGCAATCGGGGACGGTCGTGACGTGCTGACAGTCGTGATTATTCCCGCAGGGCAATTCCCCGCTCGCTTGAATCCAGCTGCTTCTGCTTCCCCGACGCTCTTGAAGAAAACGCGGTTCCGCTCCGCCATGTCTCGATAACCCGGACAGTCAGGCCGATGATACTTCTTCGAGTTTGCGCTACCGATTACCGTCCCTTCCGGCGGTGCTGGACCCCAACGTTTGGTTTTAACTTCCTGCCGCCAATCGCCGGGCGTCATCGGTGTTGCACCTTTCCATAATCCAAGTTTGGCGGTGCGAGCTTCGAGTTCGGCTGCCGCATAAATTTGCCGGTCGGCGGGACTCTGCTCGTCCTCATACTTCTTGAAGTGCCAGGCCACACCGGACCTTACCTGCTCGATGTTGATGTCGCGGCCATCGAGCATGATCGTGCCAACAGTGCGGCGGTATTTATCTACCTTGTTCCACACAATCGTCACCTGTTTGCCCATGACCATCCCGGACAGGTTCTTCTGAGAAGCGGCGCCAAACTCTTGTTTGAGTTCCGGCGCATCGATACCCTGCAAACGAATAGCGTGCTTCTTATTATTTTGATCCAACAGGGTTACTGTATCGCCGTCGTGGACTTTAACCACCTTGCCTTCGATAACCAGCTGGACATTATTGACAGTTGAGGTAGCAGCCGCAGACTGTTGAGGCTGAATTGGAACCTGGCCAACCGCAAACGCGGCCCAAGTGACCAGCATGACAAGCAACATCGCAGGTTTGGTAAAAGTCTTCATCGTATTTCCTCTAGCAAGTCGGTGTTCAGGCTCTGGTTGTCATCGCTTACGGACTGAAATCTGTCGCTCAGCAGGGTTGGAGAGAGCGGGGATTGCCTGCTTATACACCCTGAGGGTTTGGTAATGCAAGAACGCTGGTATCTAACGAGCTTGCTGCGTAAAGAACAAATCCAGACCAGTCAGAGGGTTACGGTTTTTGGTGGCTGATGGAATGCAAGAGTGTTTGCGTCGTGACGTGACGGTGGGTCGGGAAATTGACACCGCCGGCGGCATCTTCTAGTTTCATTCCATACGAAGGTTTGGTGTGAGGAGGCTTTTTGTTGCAGCACAGGCTGATTCAAATCAGCGGAATCGTTCTGAGCGTTGTTTATTCAGCGCTGATTGTCTGGCTCTATTGGACTGAGCCGCGAACATTCCGGGAGGTAGCCACGGGAGCCCAGGTGGCGGCCGGCACCTACCAGGTTGACGGGGAGAAGTTTGCGGCCGGACTCAGTTTGTTTCGTCGAGAGCAGTTTCGCGCGGCGCGCGATGAATGGCAGCGGGCCGACCCGGCACAAAATGATGCGCTCACACAGTTTTATATCGCCTACTCTTTTTACCGGGAGGGCTGGGGACGGGTTTACAACGACGATGAATTATTCAGGCAGGGATTGGAGCGAGTGAATCGCACAATCGCAATCAGCGGTCAGCCTTTCAGCCTCAGCAGCAACGAGGATTCCGACTTACAAATTCGAACGGCGGCAGAGTTAAAAGCTGAACTGGAGCAGGGCACGGAGCGGAGTTTGGAAGATGCGAATCCACTGAAGCTGATGAGAAAGAGAAAGTGAGATGTCGACCACAGGCCGTGGAGTATGAGTAAAGCACTGATTAACGCCGACCGTTCACGAAACCAGGCGCTCCTGCGCTTTGTGGTCTTGCCGCTTATATTTTTGACTGTCGCACTGCTCGGCGGTCTGCGAGTGCAGTCTGACGGCGGTGTCTTTATGTTCATTCCGCCGCCTTTGGTCACCCTCATATTGGCAGTCCTGCTGCTGCTACTTTTTGTGCGCGGCGCTTTGATCGATCCACGCGCCTGGATCTCATTTAACAATTCGCTTGTTACCAATCTAAGTGCCGTCTTAACTATCATCGCGCTCTTCTTTGCATCGGCCCAGGCGTTTAACTCCGTTCTGCCGGAGCGCGGGTTACTACACTGGCTCTTCTCGTTTTTCTTCCTCTGGACGCTCTGGAACAATCAGTTTTCTTCGTTTGACGCGCGCAGGCTGGTGCGCAGTCTGATCGTGCTTTTCGGAACGGCTTTCGTCCTCAAGCATATGATCTTCGCCAATCTCTACGGACCAGACAGCGGTTGGCTGCAGCGACTTGCTGGATCATTGGTGCAGGGAATATCTCTTGGCACCCTCGATGCTCCCGCTTTTTCGCCGGCAACCGGTTACATTTCATTCTTCACTCTTGCTCTTTATATCTCAGGACTCCTTCTCGTAATGCTAGCCCACCCAACGAATACTTCGCCCCCGTTAGCGCTGACTCTTAATGAAGTAGAAAAACGCGAGCTCCGAGACTGACGAGTGTTTCTCAGAACACTTTTAGGTCGTTCGTAAATTACACCGCGGGATCGGGAAACGTACGGGAGAAGTACACCTCAAGCAATCGCCTCGCAAAAAGATCCAAAACTCATAGGGCTTATCTCGAAATCCCTTCATGGTATGCACATTGCTGTGCATGGCATACGCCGTGGGAGACAGTCGAAGAACAAACAGGTTTAGAGAGTGGTCGTGGCGTGACCGGATTACCTGTCTTAATCACAACATATCTACAAGGAGAACGAACAATGGGAAATGACACTGACAGATTTGGTGACTCGAGTCCTACGGGCGCAGCCCCACAGCGGTCGCGCATGATGACAGGGCTATTCAGAGATCGCGAGAGCGCCGAACGCGCTTACGGATCTTTGAGCAGTCGCGGTTACGGAAAAGACGACGTCAACTTGTTGATGTCTGAGGACACGCGCAAGAAGTATTTTGCGGGTGATGACAGTGAGCTCGGCACGAAAGCATGGGAAGACGCCGGCAAGGGCGCAGCAATCGGCGGCGGAGTTGGCGCAACGCTTGCAGCCATCGCGGCAATTGGAACGACGCTCGCCCTGCCAGGCATTGGGTTGTTAATCGCTGGCCCGATCGCGGCGGCCCTCGCTGGCGGTGGTGCGGGTGCGTTGACGGGCGGCCTGATTGGCGCGTTAGTTGGCCATGGCATTCCCGAAGAGCAAGCGAAACAGTATGAACAGGGTATTAAAGACGGCGGCATTGTCATGGGTGTTAACCCGCGCACGACCGAAGACGGCGACTACCTTGAGACTGAATGGCGCAATAATCGCGCTGAGTCGCTCTACCGATAATTAGCTTCGCCGCTCATGGCGATGCCATGTGGGGCTTAATCGTATTCGTCGCGCAAGTCCGGCGAATGAACGAGCCAGGGAGGATCTTAATGCAACGCAGTCTATCGCTTGCATTAGTTTTGGTGGTGGCCGCGGCCCTGACGGGCTGCGGTACCGCTACCAATACTAATACAACTTCAAACAACAACGCGGGAGTTCCGGCGCGCGATGGCGTGGTCGACACGAATGCCAACATCTCCGCGAACGCAAACAACAAGAGTGTTTCATCAAACACCGCCGTGCTTCAGAACGACAACGGCAATGCAAACACCGCCGGCGTTAGTACAACGAACGGCAATAACAACTCGAATAAGAACAAGAATCAGAATAACCGCTAAGGGATTTGAGCCATGAGTGGAGACCCGGTGCAGATTGGTCACACCCAGTCTGAGTGGTGGAAGCGGGTGGCATCATTTTCGGACCCAGGAAAAACAGAAGTTGCCCGCCGGGAGGGACGCATGCTGTTTCTGGGGGTTCTGATAGGGATAAGAGGCCTCCGCATTAACTCGCGGCGGCCTCGGCTTTTTTCGATGTTAGGTATCCGCCAGCGCATCATGAGCCGGCTTCACGGGCATGAGTAGATTGCGGCGCGCGGATGGATCGGATTACTCGGGCGAAGGTTCTGACTCAGTTGCGGCAGGCTGGTCGTCAGCTACCCAGGAGACAAATAGCCGCATCCAGTTTTCCAGAGACTCATCAATCTGCACACCGACGCGCGCGGTTCCGTAAATCGCCGGTGCGATGCGTATAACTATCGCGGTTACTTCGATAGGTCCGCCATCCGGACGGTGGGCGCGTAGATACAATCGATCTCCACGACTAACTTTTTGATTGAGGTGAAACAGCGCGCCGGAGGTTGAGATGTCGTCAGTCTCGGTCGGCTCACTCCAGGCGGAATTGTCCTCAGCGCGTCCCGAGATCACTATCGGAAGGCGCAAGGCCATGCGCAAAGCAAACCGTCGCTCTTCATTGTTATAAGGGGCGTTCATTAAGTTAAATTAGCAGTCAGCAAATCGAAAGTTTCCAAAAACATTCAGCTCGCAGCTCAGATAATTAGTTGGCTATTAACTACTGATGGCTGAGCGCTGATTGTTTATTACTTTCCCGTCGCTCCAATTATAAAAGCCTTCACCGGTTTTTTTACCCAACTTGCCCTCTTTTACCAACCGCCGCAAAACCTCCGGCGGACGAAATGTCTCGGAACCAAGCTCGCGGTAAAGATACTCGGCAATGTTCAGTCGGATGTCCAGACCGACGTGGTCGGTTAACTTCAACGGACCCATGGGATGGTTGTAACCCAACTCCATGGCCGTGTCGATGTCCTGAGCCGAGGCTACTCCCTGCTCAAACATGCGCATTGCTTCGAGACCGAGGGCCACTCCCAAACGACTCGATGCAAATCCCGGCACATCATTAACGATAATCGGCTCTTTCCGTAGCCTCAAACTTACTTCGCGAGCAATCGCAACTGTATCATCTCCAGTGGCTTTTCCAACCACGATCTCTACCAGACGCATCAGGTGAACCGGGTTGAAAAAGTGTAAACCGATCACTCGGTCTGGACGTTCAGCGGCTTTGGCAATTTCAGTTATCGAAAGCGATGAAGTGTTAGTAGCGAAAATCGCTGATCCACGGGAATGCTTTTCAACCTCACGCAGCAGATCTTGTTTCAATTCCAGACGCTCCGGCGCCGCTTCAATTATTAGATCGGCAGTAGCGATTTCTTCTAACTGGGTAGTGCCGCGAATGTGTTGCAAGACAGAATCGCGATCATCTTCGGTGAGTTTTCCCAGTTGGATTCCCTTGGCAAGATTTCGTTCAATTCCACTGATTCCACGCGCCAGCGACTCACGATCGACATCGCGCAAAATAACACGGTATCCCGCGGCGGCAGCCACCTGCGCAATTCCATGACCCATAGTGCCCGCGCCTATGACGCCGATGGTCTCAATCTTGTGCGGATCGCTGACAGCGTTCAATCGTTTGCCCAGGTTACCTTGTCAGTCGAGCTCTTCAGTAAGGCCGCGAGCTCTCGGGTTCGACTACTCTAGTATCGCTAGTTATACTATGCTTTCAGGCATTTTAGTAGTGTCTCCATCAAATTCGGTTACGGAAAAGTCACGTTTGCTCGTCGACTATTTTACTGAATCCGACCCAAAGCGAGACAATTCGAAGTTTTTCGTCCCAATTGCCACCTTTACAGAAGGAACTGACACACGCCATGCCGACGCAAACGCTCGATAAAGAGGTTGTAATCATAGGGTCCGGGCCCGCCGGCCTTACCGCCGCGATTTATGCGGCGCGCGCCAATCTCAAACCGCTCCTGATCGATGCTCCTGCGGATGCCGAGAAACAGACAGCCCCTGGCGGTCAGTTAATGATAACTACTGACGTGGAGAACTACCCGGGCTTCTCAAAAGGCATTGATGGCCCTGCACTAATGGAAGAGTTTCGCAAACAGGCGGAACGGTTCGGCACTGAGTTTATGGAGGAGTGGATCCACACCGCTGACTTGAGCGAGCGGCCATTCATTCTCAGGACCGATAGCTATGAGATCAACGCCCAAACGTTGATCATCGCCACTGGCGCCTCGGCGATGTGGCTGGGTATTCCGGGCGAGGCGAAGGTGCCTCAAGGGTTTGGCGGTAATGGTGTGTCAGCCTGCGCTACTTGCGACGGACCACTGCCCGGCTTTCGCAACCAACCTCTGGTGGTCGTGGGCGGGGGCGACACTGCCATGGAAGAAGCGACCTTCTTGACGCGCTACGCTTCGAAGGTCTACGTGGTCCACCGTCGCGACAAGTTGCGTGCATCCAAGATCATGCAGGACAAGGCTTTTCAGAATGACAAGATAGAATTCATCTGGAACACGCAGGTACAGGAAATTTTGGGAGAGACACAGGCTGGAGTGACTGCCGTTCGTTTGCAAAACCTTAAAACGAAAGCGGAGAAAGAGCTTCCCTGTTCGGGCGTTTTCATTGCCATCGGACATAAGCCGAACACTGCACTCTTTAAAGGTCAGTTGGATATGGACGAGGTTGGTTATTTACTGACCGCGCATCGTTCCACCGCCACGAATGTGCCCGGGGTTTTTGCTTGCGGCGACGTACAGGACAACTGTTATCGACAGGCCGTTACGGCCGCGGGAACGGGTTGCATGGCGGCGCTCGACGCGGAGAGATTTCTGGATCATCTGCCTGTGGCTATGCCCAGTGGCGACGAGGTTACGATGGAAGGCGAACACGTGACGCCCGATCATCAGGCAATCATCGGACCTGATGGGCGAATGGTGCCGAACCATCCGGAGATGGCGGCAACGGAAGACTGAAGGAGGAGGAATGTCTACCAGAACAACGGAACTCCTACAGGAGATACTTTCGATGCCACCAGACGAACGGGCTGAACTCGCTGACGACATTCTTGCGAGTTTGGAACCGGCCGATCCCGGGTTAGTGAAACTATGGGCAGCGGAAGCAGAGGATCGCGTTGCTGCTTTGAACGCGGTGAAATTGAACCAACATCAGCGAACGCAGTCTTTGATGAGATTGAACGACAAAGAACCTCGTGAACGATATCTGAGACCACTCGACACTCTCAGGTGAAGGGGTTTCCCTATGGCGTTATTTATTATCCTAGAGTTGACGAGTTAGTTATCGTGGCGGTAATGCATAACAGCCGAGAACCCTATAAATGGAAAGACCGGTTAACTGCAAACTAGTGCGGCTTCTACAACAACACGATTGAATCGTCTCTTTGCCGGCGGCGTGGCAATGGAATAGTCGGCTGGGCCAGCGGTTCCATTTCGGGTTGATCCACCGGTGGGTTCTTAGGGCAAGCCTCGCAATAGAATCCCAGCTGCTGCTTCCGATCCTCGCATTCATTGCAGTCAAGTGATTGACCTAAAACTCGCAACGCATCCACCAGAGGCAGAAGCAGACGTCCGCGTTCAGTCAACCCATATTCAATATGAGGCGGATTGCCGCCAAAGTCAGTGCGCTCGAGTAACTGATCTTTCTCCATGTCGCGCAGGCGGGCCACCAGGGTACGACTACTAATCGGAAACAGTCCGTTGAGTAACTCCATCGTACGTCGTGGGCCATTTGCGAGGTCCCTCACGACCAGCATGCTCCACTTGTCGCCGATCATTTGCAGTGCGCCGGCTATTGGGCAACCATCGATTTTTCGTCGTCGCACTATCGATGCTCCGAACTTGTAACGCAAACTGTTAGTTTGCGTTGATGTTGAGAGAATGCCTACGATCGCAAACTAACAGTTTGCGTTACAACAAAGCTTATTTCACGACCGTGATAGTTCGCGTGGTCGTGTTATAGCCTCCGTTATCCACTGGCCTGTCGTCTTTATCCAACAGCTCCAATCGGACCGTATGCTTGCCGCTGATCCAGCCAGACAGCCAAACAGGATCCTTTTTCTCGATGAAGCGTGCCTCGTCATCGTTGACGAAATAACGAATCCGATATTCGCCCCCATCGCCTTTCAATTTCGCATTGGTGAGCCAGAAATCAATCATGATCGGGTTTGCGTCTTCGCCTTTGTATTCACCCTTGGGTCGACTATATGTCAGCAAGGGTTTCGTGGAATCCACTTCTCCGGCTTTGCTGGCGGCGACGTCCTTTCCTTCGCGAGGCGATGAAGATTGGGGCGATGCGCTCGAAGCGCTATTGGCATTGGCCATTTTCTCACCTGAGCCCGTGGTGGTCGGCTGGCTCGCGTCGCCTCCACCTTTCACCGTAAACGTCACCATTTGAAATGAACCGTCGTTCTTGTAGCTTTCGTGCCAAGGGCGCGATGCGAAAACGCGCAAAGTGTGTTTACCTTCCGCCACGTTGCGAAGTTCGAAAGGCTGCCCCAGCTCGTAATAAGCCTCGTAAGGTTCGTTATCCAGAATCACGTGAATGTGATTTCCTTTACCGGTAGCCGGATCTTTATGCGGCATATAACCCTTCAGATCACCGCTGAGATCGAGTTTGACGTCCACTTTCGAACCCGTAATCACAGCGTTTGCCGCAGGCGACACAATTTTCAGGGTCGGTGCGGCTTCATCCTGTTCGCCGCGGCTCTTCATGAGATCAAAAATGGCTTGCGGCCGGGGCACCACAGATAAACTTTGGACTGCCGGCGGTGTGACTGTGGTGGTTACGGTGGTTGCGGAATTGTCAGCATTGCCCGAGCAGGCAGTGATTACGATCGAGCAGGTGAACAGGAATAACAACCTAAGGCTTTCGGGTCGACGCATATACTCCTCCGTGATCAAAAGGGTCGCAATAAATTTGTGTAAGTGTACCGCGACAGAGTTGCTAAGCCAACGAAGATTGAACTAATACTCTGCGCATCCTCTGTGTTCTCTGGGCCTCCGTGGTGAACAAGGTGAGTAACCCTGGATTCACAACTGAGGCACAGAGAACACAGAGGTAGCACAGAAGAGAAACTGACCTTGCTACCCGCCGCTGGCGCCTTTTTCTTTTCGCAGCCGTTTCTCTACTGCCGTCCAATCGATGTTGGCGAAGAAGGCTTCGATGTATTTCGGACGTTCGGCCGGCTTGTAGTCGAGCAGGTAAGCGTGCTCCCAAACGTCCATCACCAAAATGGGATCGAAGCCCGCGACATTGCCAGTCTCATGGAGCGAAATCCAGTGGTTTGAGATTCGTCCATTCGCCGGATTCTGGTAACAGATGGCCCAACCCACACCACGCATCTTTCCGATGCCCACAAAGTCGGCTTTCCAGATTTCATAACTGCCAAAAGTGGATTCTGCCGCTGTGGCAAACTGCGCCGTCTTCTCCGGGTCGCCCGGTCCACCGCCTCGTTTCAGGTTCTCAAAGTAGTACTCGTGAAGGACCATCCCGTTGTACTCAAAACCAAGCCGTCGCGTTAGTTCTGAATACGCCGGCATCTCCTCCTGGTCTACTTTAGCGTCTTTGATAAACTCCGAAATCTTCTCGGTCAGCGTATTCGTTTCCTTGACGTAGCCTTCGTAGAGTTTGAAATGCATTTCGAGGGTTTCGTCGGAAATCCCCGTCAGGCCACTCAGGTTAAACTCTCTTGCTTTGTAAGACTCAGTGTTCGACTTCGCGCCGGCTTTGGTTGGACTCACATTGACCTCCGTTAAATATGCCGCATTTTAATTTGTAACTATTGCTCGGGGATGTGGCGAATCAATTGAGGTGCTGATGATTTACTGTCGCGGAACGCTGGGGAAAGCAAAAGGCAGTGGCGAAACTTGTCCACCACTGCCTCGATTTCTGTCAGGTGTGCTTGTGACTAGTTCTTTCCGAAAATGACCCAATCTCCATGTGCAGTTCCCATAAACAGGAGTAGGGGCAACGATAACCAGGCATTTGTTCGCGAGGCAATAAATGCCTGGCGAGCCAATTCCGGCGCCGCCGCGGGTCCGGTGCCGGCGGTGGCAGCGATAATCCGCTTGTTATTCGGCCAAATAATTCCCCAGACATTCAACATCATCACGATGCCATAGGCGCCGCCAATGCCGATCGAATATGTCTTGTTGCTCGCCCAGCTCTCACCACCCGCGGTCAGCATTCCATCAAAAAATCTCATCAGCGCCCAGGTTATAAACGCGACGAGAATAAACATGACCACCGCGAATATGCGTCCATCTTTGGTCAGGGCCGGAACTTTTTTGATGAGGAAAAACTCAACCACAAAGAGCACTATAGGATAGGTTAACCAGGCGCCGAGGACATACCAGAGATTAATGGTCCCGCCCCCAATCGTATTCGCATTAGCCACGTCAGCCTTGAGCGTGTACATCGCGAAGTAGGCCAAACCAGCCAGAACTGTGAATACGGCGCCCCAACGGAAAAACCAAAGTGCGCGTCCCAGCAGATCCGGATTCACCTTCTTTTTGGTTTCGGCGTCGAGAGCTTTTTGCACAGGTACATTTACGAGGTTGAAGAAATAGAGCAACCCGATCCAGGTGATGCCGGCGACGAAGTGTGCCCAACGCAGAACTATGCGCAGCACAACCTCGCCGCTTGAGGGCATGTGGAAAATGTCCTGGAACATAGCCAGACTGATGGGGAGATGAACAGTTGACTCGATAAACATAAAGGCCTCCGTAAAGTAGGACAGGCATTCTTGCCCGTCTATTCTTTAGTGATCAGCTTGGACAGGCACGAATGCCTGTCCTACTTGTTTGGATTACGCGCGAAGGTTACACCCTGAGCGCGCCCGATGCAATAAACGTCTCAATCAACGCGAGTGATCGGTCCTACGTCGTCCTCAGTATCAGTTTGATCGTCGTCCCGAGTTGGGTATGCAAATTCGACCAGGGAAGGTGCGCCTCGGATCAGAAATAATCCGGCGACTACCTGAGCAGCGCCATGGATCAAGTAATAAGCAGGATATGTGTCAGGAAGAATAATATAACCAAGTTTCAATAGAAGGGATTCCAGGAGTGTCCCCAGACCTGGAATCAGTAGTAAGGCGATCCCGACAATTCGCACCGCAAGTGCAAACCAATCCTGAGCTTTCATTCAGCGCGTCCTTTCAAACGGGGTCATTCATCAAGCGGACGAGGACCAGCGTCCATTCCGCGTACACTCGCCTGATTAATCACTTTGACTTTCAAATCGTCATTGACATGTATCTGGCAGGAGAGACGAACGTGATCGTCGAGTCCCGACTCCATAGCCAGGCGATTGCGTTCCAGCTCTCCCATCTCACCGGGATCGCCGGCCAACACTTCCACTCGACATGTGGTGCAGCGCGCGTTTCCGCCGCAACGATGCAAAATGTCTATACCGGCATCTTCTAAAGCCAGTACAAGTTTCTTTCCCTGCGGCGCTTCGATGGCCTGAGTACCGGTTGCGGTTTCAGCTTCGATCTTTGGCATTGGTTAACTCCCCGAATTTGATTTGGTTGCCAAGGAATTTGGCACAAGAAGGAGAGTTTGAGCAAGCAGCAGAACCATTTTCCATATTTCATTTTCCATTTCTCATTATTTATCGAGTGGGTATCAATCGAAAAGAACTCCGATGGGAGCCACCTGCTAACCCGGAGGTGCGGACTGCATAGTCAGGGCACCGAGTCTTTCAATGGCCGGCTGAAAAATGAGAAATGATAAGTGGAAAATGGATTCTTATTGCTCTCATCGATCGAGTATCAACTCCATGTATGCAGCCGTGTCGTATGGATTGTCGTAATACTTTTCGATATCTCTGAAACCCAACGACCGATACATCCCAATCGCGCGATCCATCCTTCCGGGTAACGTATCAAGCCGCAGCCGCTGGTAGCCTACCTCGCGAGCAGCCGCGATAATCGCGTCCGTGAGAATGCGTCCCAAACCTTTTCCGCGAAACTCAGGGCGCACGTAGAGCCGCTTCATCTCGCCCGTTCCTTCTTCAAGTCTCCGCAGCGCAACGCAGCCCACGACCTGCTCGTTTTCTATTGCCAGGAGCAGACGTCCGGTTGGCGGAACGTATGCTCCGGGAAGTTCGGCCAATTCCTTTTCGAAGTTTTGAAAGCAGAGATTGACGCCAAGCCAGGCGGAGTACTCTGTGAAAAGCGTACGAGCCTCATCGATGTCTTGCGCATGCCGGGGCTGGGTTAGTCTAACCACCCTGGGAGGCAACGAAGCTATATCTTCTTCCATTTAATTCTGGTCGCAGTATCAAAGATGGCTTGTTCGATTTCCAGCAGGGCTTTTGGGATCTTCTTGGCATCCGCTACCTGGGCGTTACTCGGGCGAGCGATGGTTTTCTTGTCGCCGTGCTCGTCGGCGACGCTAATCATCATCCACGGTGACAACCCGTAGACAGAAAAGCGGCCACCGCCTGCAACCATGGTAATTCGTCCACTATTGATCGGATCATCCGGAATCTCCCAATACTTTCTGGAAACCAAAAAACTCAGAAGCTTTGCAAACTCAGCCTCGCTGATAGTGCTCTCGAAATCACCGATGAGCTTTACCTTCGCTTTTCCGGTGAACAAAGCGGTACCGTCTCTTCTAAAGGTGATCTTAAAGCAGGGTCCATAGGGCGCTGTATCGTCATCTCCTTGGATTGCTTCCAATACGATTTCATTGACGTTGGGCTGGCTCTTCTGTTGGGCAATCGAGCCGGTAGCAGCGAACAGGCAGATGAGCAGAATTCTGAATGGGGTCTTTAGTCTGTGCATCAGCGACTGCCTGGAGTACAAAGGAAAATGCGCGCCATGTGGTTTTGAGTTTTTACAACTCGAAGCCCCACGCCGCGCATTCGATTATTGGAAGTGTATTGCTTATGCCGTAAACGAAGTGCCGCAACCGCAGCTTCCGGTGGCGTTTGGATTTGTAAAGGTAAAGCCGGAACCCATCACGCCTGTGACGTAGTCGATCTGCACGCCATTCAAATACTGGCCGCTGAACATATCGACGAAAAGTTTCACACCCTTCTCAGCCAGAATAAAATCGCCCTGACGCGAATCCTCTTCGATGTTCAGGCTGTACTGAAAACCCGAGCAGCCGCCGGGTACAACGCGTACGCGAAGTCCGGCGGTTTCCGGCAGACCCTCTTCGCTCTCCATAAACTTCTTGATCTCAACGACCGCACTATCGGTGACGTGGAGCGTCATTGAGGGGGCGCCGGTCGCCACAGCAGGGGCTTCGGTGTTGACAGTTTGTGTAGACATTTCTTTCTTTCTCCTAACAAAAAACTCGATTATTGGTTTCTAAACTTCGACCTTTGTTTGCCTGGGAAAATCGAAAATCACAGATCAAAAATCGCGATTCCAGTCTACTGACCTTTTCCTAAAACGACAAGTTCGGGTTTCATGGCTTCAATCGAGACATACCGCGCAACTTCCTCCGCCACGCTTCTAAAAGCCTTTGCCTGAGGCGAGTCAGGATGACTGATGACAACCGGCACGCCGCTGTCGCCGCCTTCTCTCACTTCCATCCCAAGCGGAATTGAACCGAGCAGCGGAACATGATACATCGCCGCAAGTTTTTCCCCGCCGCCTTCGCCAAAAATGTTGTAGCGGGTGCCTGTGTCGGGCGCGATGAAGTAGCTCATGTTCTCAACTATTCCGAGAATCGGGATCGCCACCGTTTCAAACATCCTGAGCGCGCGGCGCACATCTGCAATCGCAACGTCCTGAGGCGTAGTTACCAGAACCGCTCCCTGAACGGGAACCAGCTGCGCAAGGGATAACTGAACATCGCCAGTGCCCGGGGGCATATCTACAATCAGGTAATCCAGCTCACCCCACTTCACGTCAGACAGAAACTGCTTCACCAGGCCATGCAGGATCGGCCCGCGCACAATCATCGGCTTGTCCCCTGGCTGCAACAATGCCATCGACATCAACTTAACGCCGTGTGCTTCAATCGGGATCAGTTTGTTGACTTCAACTTCCGGTCGCGCGTCCGCGGCGCCGAGCATGATTGGAACGTTTGGACCATAGACGTCAATATCCATCACTCCCACGCGTGCGCCATTCAGCGCGAGGGACACTGCAAGATTGACCGCTACCGTCGACTTACCAACGCCGCCCTTTCCTGACGAAACGGCAATGATGTTCCGAACGCCGTCAATAGCGAGTTTGTCGCCGATGCCACGGCCCTTGGGAACTTCAGCGTCCATCGTCACCGCGACGGAAGTCACTCCTGGTATTGCTCCGACCAATTCGCGCGCCGCGCTCTCCATCTCGGCTTTCACGGGACACGCGGGTGTAGTCAGGACGATGCGAAACGAAACAACACCGCCGTCGATCTTCAGATCCTTGATGAAACCAAGCGTGACGATATCCTTGTGAAGATCGGGATCAATGATCTGGCGCAATGCGTCCAAAACTATCTGTTCAGTAGGTTGTGACATAGGAATAAGAAAACCGGGTTGCTGGAATTGTGTGACTCGAAAGCGTAGCTGATCGAAAGTTGTAACGCAAACTGTTAGTTTGCGTTACGTTGGACGCTCAACCACCAATGCGCTGTTTTTGGATCCAAACCCGATGCAGTTGCAAAGTGCGACGCGCACGTCGGCCTTCCTCGCGCGGTTGGGCACATAGTCCAGATCGCAGTTGGGATCGGGCTCATCAAGATTGATGGTTGGCGGAATCATCCCGGTCTCCATCGCGCAAAGCGTTGCGCCAAGTCCAGCTGCGCCACTCGCGCCCTGGGGGTGACCAATTTGCGACTTTGTTGCCGACATCGGAGTTTCGCTCGCTCTGCCGTTCAACACAAGCTTCAGCGCGCTGGTCTCAATCCGATCGTTTAGCACTGTTGAAGTTCCATGCAGATTCACGTAATCCACTTCAGCTGGGGCGCGACCGGCATCGGCTAGTGCTAATTTCATAGCGCGCGCCGGCTCGTCGCCAGTCTCCTCAAGTCGAACGCGATGATAGGCATCACACGTTGCTCCGTAACCAGTAATCTCCGCATAGACTTTTGCGCCTCGGTCTTTCGCCTGCTCAAGTTCTTCCAGAACGTAAATCCATGCGCCTTCGCCCAACACAATGCCGGAGCGATCGCGAGAAAAGGGACGCGAGGCGCGATGCGGTTCTTCGTTGAACGCGTTGGTGAGCACCGTCATGAGATTGAAGCCCGCGAGAATTCCCGGCGCAATCGGCGCGTCAACTCCGCCGGCTAACATGGTGTCCTGCCGTCCGAGGGCAATGTGCTGAGCGGCATATGCAATCGCATCGGTTGAGCTCGTGCAGCCGGTGGAAATGATGTGGGACAGGCCGCGCAAGCCAAACGCCATCGACAACTCGCTGGAAAGCCCGCCATGTGTTGACGATGGAATTGTGTAAACGCTCGCTTTGTTCCTTGGCCCATGGAACCAATACGAATACTGTTGCTCGGTGAACGCCAGTCCACCTCCTCCCGTCCCCAGGACCACTCCGATCGCGCGCCGTTGTTCTACAGAAAGATCGTCTGTTTGAAGGCTCGCATCCTTCAGGGCCTCGCGCGCTGCAGCCAATGCCAGCGGCACCGTTCTAGGCACATGCTTACGATCTTTTGGATTGAGCTGCGCTTCCCAGTCAAAGTTTTGAACCTGGGCGGCAATTTTTACTGGCGACTCTTCGACGTCGAATGTATCAATCCTGCGAACGCCGCTCTCTCCGTTGACCAGTGCCTGCCAAAAAGCTTCGCGGCCAATTCCAATGGGCGTAACGCAGCCCATCCCCGTGATGACTACGCGACGCGGGGTGAAATTGGTAAACATGTGTGCTTATCGTGCTATCGGTCCAGGCAGTGAGTTAGATTTCGCGGAGCCCAGAATACCACGACGACTAACCACAAAGACACCAAGGCACAAAGACTGAAAGCTTTTTAGCTCTGTGTCTCTGTGCCTTGGAGGTGACCTTGGATTTTAATTCGTTGGTACCGGGACTAGACCTTAGTTCCACACTCATTGCAAAACTTTGACCCGGCTTGCAACTGCGCACCGCATTTGCCACAGGGTGTTGGTCCGGCAGCTTCCATTTTATTTCCGCAATCACTGCAGAACTTTGCGCCAGTCAGGTTTGCTGTTCCGCATTTGACGCAACTGACTTTTGCTGCCGCCGCAGCGCCTCCCGCCTGACCCGCAGCGCCCTGGGGTTGATTCGACTGATTCATAGCATTGCCCATTGCGCCGGCCATCGCATTGCCGATTGCGAAGCCCGCGCCCAGCCCTGCTCCGGTTGCCGCGCCACCGCCACCGGTGTTCTGGGCCGCATCACGCATCGCGTCGGCTGCCTGAAACTGCGCATACCGGCCCACGTCTCCGATCACACCCATGGAAGTGCGTTTGTCCATCGCTGCTTCAACTTCCGCGGGCAATGAAACGTTCTCAATAGCAAACTTCGTCAACTCCAAACCAAACCCTTTAAAGTCCTCCGCCATTTTCATGCGACAAAACTTGCCGAGCTCGTCGTAGTTTGACGCGAGATCCAGCGCGGCAATCTTCGATTCGGCGAGCGCGTCGCTGAAGCCGCTGACGAGGGTTCGCTTCAGTTGTCCCTCTATATCTTCAGTAACGAAGTGCGCATTCGTTCCGGCTATTTCTTTGATGAATGCCGCCGGATCGACCACGCGCATCGAGTAGATACCGAAGGCTCGTAGACGGACCATGCCGAAATCAGTGTCGCGCATCATGACGGGATTCGAGGTTCCCCACTTCAGATCGGTGAACTGTTTTGTGTTAACAAAATAGACTTCGGATTTGAAAGGCGAATTGAACCCGTGCTTCCAGGCGCCGAGCTTTGAAAGAATCGGAGTGTTGCCACCATCGATCGTGTAGAGGCCTGGCCCAAATACATCCGCTATCTGGCCCTGGAAAACAAAGACGGCTGCCTGCGATTCGCGCACCGTTAGTCGAGCACCATTCTTGATTTCCTGGCCCTGGACCGGAAAGCGGTAAAGAATTGTATTGCCCGAATCGTCAAGCCATTCGATAACTTCAATGAACTGTGACCGGATGGCGTCAAGAATTCCCATGTTGTTTTCTCCTCTACTGATTGCGTAATGATCGCGCGGCGGTTCTCGATCCGATTTCAACCGCTCTCCTGATACGACCGGCGCGATGCGTATGTTCAACCGCGCCGCGGTCTATGTTCAACGCGCCGACGGTCAAGGATATTGCATAACTGCGAGACGCGCCACGCCGGAAGCAGTTATCCATCAACCGGAGCAAGCTGCACTTCACCACTCCTGCGATTGTCGTAAATCCGGAACAAGTAAAGAACCGTCAATCCGCCGATTATGTCGATCACGCAGTCAAGGATCGAGGCGCTCCGTGATGGATCATAACTTTGCTTGAATTCATCCAGGAACGCACAGAGGGCCACCAGGCTCAATGACAACTCAAACCAACGCCGGCGGAGAAAGATGCGCGACGATTGCGCGAAGGTCCTGCGGGACAGAAACGCCAAAATAGCGTATTCGCCGAGATGCGATGCCTTGCGCGTTAAGAAGTGTATGCCCGCAAGCTGGGCTTCACTAATTTCTGGAAAGAGCCAGAGCAGTAGAGGTCTAACAAACCGTGAGGAGTTTTCCGATGAAAACTCACCGCTGGATGCGAATGAGATAAAAGCTAACCAGAGGACGAGGGGACCATAACGGCCAAGTCGTCGCAGGGCTGATTGTCGTACCACGGGCCGATTATCCATAGCTGAAAACGAAATAAGGGAAGCCGCTTATGCAGCTTCCCTTACTCAAACGCCCCTGAATATCTGGCAACTGTCTGATTCACTATAAGGCCGCTGCGCCGGACACCACCTCGATGATTTCATTGGTGATGGCAGCCTGACGCACGCGATTCATGTTGAGCGTAAGCGAATCGATCAGTTCGCGCGCATTCTTGGAAGCTGAGTCCATAGCCGTCATGCGTGCGCCCTGCTCAGAAGCCACTGACTCGAGCAGTGCTCGGAAGATCTGAGTCTCCACCAGGCGTGGGAGCAGTTGCGAGAAAATCTCCCCGGGAGGTTGCTCGTAAATGTAATCGACGAGTGTCAGCGCCTGACCTGACCCTGACGGCTCATCGACCACCGACGCTTGTCGAGCGACAGGCAGGAGTTGTTCCGTCACGACCCGTTGTTGTAGTACCGACCTGAACTCATTGTAAATAATAAAGACTTTGTCGATTCCTTCGTCTTCAGTGAATCGCTTTATAACGTCGCGGGCGATGTCGAGCGCCTCTGAAAAATCCACGCGCCCTTTGCCGGTCACTCCGAGGTATTCACCCGACAAAGACGCACCCCGCCGGCGAAAGTAATCCCTTCCCTTTCGTCCGACCGGCAGAATTTCGACCTGCTTGTCCGCATTGTTTGTGACGAAAGCCTGGCCTGCTTTGATTAAATTTGTATTGAACGCGCCGCAGAGTCCCTTGTCCGCGGTCACCAGAACCAGCAGATAACGCTCATCGCCACGGGCGTCCAGCAAGGGATGGTGAAAGTTTTCGTCAGTTCGATCGGCAAGGCCGCCCAACACTTCGGTCATCTTGTCGGCAAAGGGTCGAGCGGTCACGACGCGAGTTTGAGCACGCTTGAGCTTCGCGGCCGAAACCATTTTCATGGCTTTGGTTATCTGCTGCGTGTTTTTTACCGACTTGAGCCGGCGTCGGACGTCGAGAAGATTGGGCATATTTAACTGGTCTATGCTCCTACTGCAGCGGCTTGAGCTCTTTCGCTCCAGGTTTCCTTGAAATCCGACAAGGCCTGCTTAAGATCCTTGATTATTTCGTCGGTCAAAGTCTTCTTCTCGCGAATGCTCTGCAAGAGTCCCGGATGGGAATTTTCGATAAACTTCAACAACTCGACTTCAAAGGTTCTCACTTCTTCGACCGGTACATCGTCAGCGTAGCCGTTGCTCGCCGCCCAAATCACAAGGATTTGGTTTTCCACGTTCATCGGTTGATATTGCGGCTGCTTCAAAATCTCAACCAGCCGCTGACCGCGCGCAAGTTGATCCTGCGTTGCCTTATCAAGATCCGAACCAAATTGTGCAAACGCCTGCAGCTCGCGAAACTGTGCCAGGTCGATTCGGAGCGTTCCCGCAACCTGTCTCATCGCCTTGATCTGAGCTGATCCACCGACGCGCGACACGCTGTTACCAACGTTGATGGCCGGACGGATTCCGCTGTTGAAAAGGTCGGCCTCGAGAAATATCTGACCGTCTGTAATCGAAATCACGTTCGTCGGAATGTACGCCGAGATGTCACCCGCCTGAGTCTCAATGATAGGGAGGCTCGTCAAAGAACCACCACCCTTGGCATCAGACAATTTCGCGGCGCGTTCAAGCAAACGCGAGTGAAGGTAGAACACGTCGCCCGGATAGGCCTCGCGACCAGGAGGACGGCGAAGCAACAACGAAATCTCGCGATATGCTGCAGCTTGTTTTGAAAGATCGTCGTAGATGGTCAACGCGTGCCGGCCGTTATCGCGAAAATACTCGCCCATCGCTGCGCCGGAGTAGGGTGCGAGAAACTGCATAGCGGCAGGATCCGAGGCAGTCGCCTTAACAACTATCGTGTACTCCAGTGCTCCAAAGTTTTCGAGCGTCTTAACTACTTGCGCAACTGTCGAAGCTTTCTGCCCGATGGCCACGTAGATGCAAATTACATCTTTGCCCTTTTGATTAATAATCGTGTCGACCGCAACTGCAGTCTTGCCGGTTTGACGGTCGCCAATGATGAGCTCGCGCTGGCCGCGCCCAATCGGCACCATCGAATCAATCGCCTTAAGTCCCGTCTGCAACGATTCCTTAACCGGTTGACGATCGACCACACCCGGAGCGATGCGCTCAATCGGGAAATAAGTGTCAGTAACAATGGGACCACGATCGTCGATCGCGTTTCCCAGCGCATCCACCACGCGCCCAACCAAAGCATCCCCGACGGGAACCTGCATGATGCGGCCGGTCCGCTTTACCAGATCGCCTTCTTTGATCGTTTGAAAATCACCGAAGAGGACGGCGCCGACCTTGTCTTCTTCAAGGTTCAAAGCCAGACCGCGCACTTCGTGCGGAAATTCCAATAGCTCGCCGGCCATGACCTTTTCGAGTCCGTGGATTTCAGCAATACCGTCACCGACTTTGATGACCGTTCCGACTTCCATTACCGTCACGCCAGTCTCAAAATTCTCGATCTGCTTGCGAATGATTTCGTTAATTTCGTCCGCTCTGATTGGTTCCATCGTTATCCTCTGCTCTTAATTCGCGAGCTCTTCACCAAGCCGCCTGAGTTGATCACGAACTGATCCGTCGTAGATAGTTGAGTCGATGCGGGTGACGATGCCGCCCAGCAGCGATTCGTCGGTCCCAAAAGTCAAACGTACTTTTCTGCCAGTCAACGTACCGAGCTTTTCTGCCAGGGAGGCTCGCGTGGCTTCCGGCACTGGCCTGGCTGAGGTTACTTGAGCGCTGATCACGCCGGCACGTTCATCCAAAACCTGGGCCAGCTTGGCATTCACCGCAGGCAACTCGGCCAGTCGTTGATTCTTTAATAAGGTGCGAAGAAAATTTGCCGTGGTTGGTCTGACCTTAGTGCGGCTGATCAGTTCGTTCAGGAGTTTGCCCTTTTGTTCATACGCAACCGTCGGATTGCTGAACGCTTCGAGGAGCGACGCGTTTGTAAGCATCATCTCCTCCCAGGTGTGCAGCTCCGCCTGGACTTCGGCCGCTTCGCTTCGCGCTAAAGATACGTCGGCTAAGGCCGCTGCGTATCGCCTGGCAACCGTCTGTGAACTCAATGGGTTGTCCTCCCGAGTTCTTCGACGCTCCGGCTGATTAGGCGGGCGTCATCCTCTGACCGAATCTCTCTTTCGAGAATTTGTTCAGCACGCCTGAGACTCTCACGCGCGGCAAACTTCCGGAGCTCGTGCTTGGCTGCCTGACCTGCGCCCTCAATCTCGCGCTTTGCCTGATCTCGCATTTTTGCAATTTCTGTCTCGGTTAACGCTAGGAGTCTGGTCTTTTCGGCCTGGGCTTCGGCAAACGCTTTTTCCTTGATCACCGTTACCTCGGCATCGAGATTACTGAATCGAGCTTCCACCTCAGCCAATTTAGCCAGAGCCTGATCTCTTTCCTCGCGAGCCTTCTGCAGGTCTCGCTTTATGGATTCACCACGTACACGCAACGCCTCGCGGACAGGCCTGCCATATCTGCGGTGCAGATAGAGAATTACCGCTATGAACAAAAAGAGGTTGAAAAATTTCCACAACTCTAACCCTGGGTAGTTGGCCCACCACGGAGCCCATCCTCCTTCACTCACACCGAGGAAGAGAAACATAGCTAATGTTATAAGTAGCACTTTGTAACCAGAGTATTGACCAGACTATTTAACTGACGTCTCTTTGGAGAATTCGACTACTGATCTTCACCGCCACTGATTGGGCGTCTGCTTCCAGCGTTTTCTTCACTTCCGCGGTGTCGCTTCTCAATTTCTCCTGTTCATCGGAAATCCAACGGCTCATCTCCGTTCTGACTTCGGCGAGCTTCCTGTCACGTTCAGTTGAAAGGACACCTCGTTCTTTTTCCAGAAACCCGTAGCCTTCAGTTCGAGCCTGGCGCAGGCGCCGCTCGTATTCGCGCATCTTCTCGTCAACCGTTGCGAAAGTTTGGGCCGCCTCGGAAAGACGCCCGCGCGTTCTTTGCTCGCGTTCTTCCAGAATTCGATTGATTGGTTTCAACAGGGTGGCATTCAACAATGCCACCATGCCGACAATGAGGACGAGATGAAGGAGCAACGTGCCATCAGGAACTAACTGGATTGAACCCTCTAAGAAACCAAGTACCGGCACTGAGATCCCTCCAAACAAACTGATTGCAACAAAAGCGTCGGAGTCTAACACCCGCAAAAAACACGGTCAAGCGCACCTGCTGCCTGGCGGATTCTCCTCCCGGCGAATTGCCTGGCTCGGACTGCCGGCCGGGAGGGTACTGGTGCAGCTTCCTTTGCGCACTTTTGCGTACTTTGGGTAAAATCCTAAAAGACAAGTTTGGCGAAGGAGTGCTTCGGATCGCGTCAAAGTGCGCCAGTGCCGGAGTGCGGCCTCGACCGCAGCTCAAAGAACCCCCGCGCATTCTGGGCATAGGGCACACGATACTCTCGCGACTCTCGCGCTGTAGACGTGGAACACCCGGTTCCTACTCAAACCATACCCTAATTGTACTTTACACAGTGACCTGAAGCCAGGTGAATGTAACAGCCTTCCAATGCCGTGGTATTTAGTACTACGGAGTTTGGGGCTGGGCATCTATGAGGAGGGAGTAGAGACGATCCAAGTCAGGGGCGTTATAAAACTCAAGCTCTATCTTCCCTCCTGCACCGCCTTTGGTTCGTACGATTCGAACCTGTGTGCCAAACTGGCGCCGCAGCCTGGTCTCCGCCGCTCTGACATTTGCGTCGGCCGGTTCCGATTGAGCTACCGACTTCCGACCAGGACGTTCTTCCAGGTGTCCCTTCACCAATCGTTCCGTCGCCCGTACCGATAAATCCTGCTCGACGATTCGCCTCGCGAGCCGTCTCTGAACACCGGGTTCCTCCAAAGCGATCAGCGTGCGCGCGTGCCCGGTGGATAGCCTACCAACTTGAACCAGTTGCTGAATATCTTCCGGCAAGCGCAGCAGGCGCAGATAGTTCGTAACATACGATCGGTCGCGCCCCACGCGCTCAGCAACCGTTTCCTGCGTCAACCCCAGAGTCTCAATCAACTTCTTGTAAGCCAGCGCCTCTTCAATCGGATTCAGGTCTTCACGCTGAATATTCTCGATGAGTGCGAGTTCAAGGATCTTGTCATCAGAAACGATCCGCAGGAGGGCCGGTATCTTAGTGAGACCTGCTTTTTGGGCCGCTCGCCAACGTCGCTCGCCCGCGATGAGTTCATATCGATCTGCTTTCGGACGAATCAGGATCGGCTGGACAACGCCGTTGGCTTTAATCGACTGAGCGAGCTCCTCGAGTTTAGCGTCATCGAAATGCACACGTGGCTGCACCGCACTTGGATCGATTAAGTCGATGGGGAATTCATTGGCCTCCTCGGTGGCGGGGGCCGTGCCTTCAGCTGAGAGCAGCGCTCCCAGCCCCCGACCCAATGCCTTTCGTGTCATGAGCCATTATCTCCTTACCTAACTGGATGTAGGCCTCAGCGCCCCTTGAATGCGGGTCATAAAGCGTAATCGGCTTTCCATAACTTGGAGCCTCCGCTAATCGAACGTTTCGCGGTATCGTCGTTTCGAAAACCTGCTGACCATAAAAGTCGCGTAGATCTGCGGCTACTGCCGACGACAAATTGGTCCGCTCGTCGTACATAGTCAACAGCAGCCCCTCAATAGTGAGCCCCGGATTATGCAGTCGTCGAATTCTGGCCAACGTATCAAACAGCTCAGTGACACCTTCAAGCGCGTAGTATTCACATTGGATTGGCACGAGCAGAGACTTTGCAGCCGTGAGGGCGTTTAGGGTGAGAAGGCCAAGCGATGGCGGACAATCGATAATTACGAAACGATACCTTTCCTCAATCGTAGCCAGAGCCTCCCGAAGCCGAAACTCTCGCCGTTCTATCTCAACAAGCTCGACCTCGGCGCCGGCCAGGTCCTTATTGGCAGGCACGACAGAAAGGAAATCCGTTTCAGTCTTGATAATTGCATCCGCAATCGGCTCACCCATAACGATCGACTGGTAGATGCTCTTCCTGAAGCTGCCCCGCTGAACGCCAACCCCCGAGGTTGCGTTTCCCTGTGGATCGGCGTCGACCAGGAGTACTGGAACCTCAAAACCAGCCAAAACCGCGGCAAGATTCACCGCCGTGGTGGTTTTACCGACCCCGCCTTTTTGATTCGCTACCGCAATTATCTTCGCCATGGGATGCGTTTTGTGCCTCTGGAGGGTCAACTTAACATATGGGAAGTAGAGTTTCTACCAGGGAGGCCTGATTTTAGGGTTTTATAGGGGGGGGCGATGTTTCACGTGTCCCAAATGGCGATGGGACACGTGAAACTATCTATGCGAGGGTAGATTCAAGTTGACGAAGAGCGTCGAAAGGGCAGCCGGGGTCAGACCGGGGATGCCGCGAGCTTCTCCGAACGTCCGCGGGCGGGCCCTCTCCAGACGTTCGATCATTTCATGAGAAAGTCCGCTTAATTGCCGAAAATCCAGGGTGGGTGGAATCGAGGCTAAATCGTGGTGGCGGAGCCTTTGCGCGACTGTCTTTTGGGCCTCGATATAACCGGCATAAAGGTTGTCTGCCAGTGCGGCGGCTAATTCTTTTCGGCTCGCGACAGCTTGAACCATGCTTGGCAAGAGCCTTAGTACCACGTCTGCGGTTACACCGGATCGCTTGGCGAAATCGGCAAGGGAAAGGGAATCGCCGAGATCGGCGCCTCCCACGCTTTCGCTGGCCGCGCGATATGCCACGTCACTTTTCTTGAGCCGTGTTCCTCGCAGAGCAGCGTTAATTTGGGCGATGCGATCCTGGCGTCCATTAAATCTCTCCCAGTCGCTATCTCCGACCAAGCCCAACTCGCGCCCGTATCCGCTCAAACGTGCGTCAGCGTTGTCATGGCGCAGAGCCAGCCGGAATTCAGCCCGCGAAGTGAAAATTCGGTATGGCTCGTCTACGCCTTGCTTAATGAGGTCGTCGACCAGCACTCCAATGTAGGATTCTTCGCGGCTCAAGCGGAAGGCGGGGCGGCCCTGAACCAAACAAGCGGCGTTTATCCCGGCTACAAGACCTTGACAGGCAGCTTCCTCATAGCCAGTCGTACCGTTTACCTGGCCCGCGTGAAAGAGTCCCGGAACCCTGCGGCATTGGAGATCGGGACCGAGTTCTCTCGGATCGACGAAATCATATTCAATCGCATAGCCCGGACGAATAATCCGGGTTTCTTCCAAACCCCGAATCATTCGGACGAAGCGCTGCTGCATTCCGGCCGGCATCGAGGTTGAGAAGCCATTTAGGTAGACCTCATTAGTGTCGTGACCTTCGGGTTCAAGAAATAGTTGGTGGCGCTGCTTGTCGGCAAACTTGACTACCTTGTCTTCGATCGAAGGACAATAACGCGGACCAGTTCCTGAAATCTGGCCCGAATAAAGCGGCGACTCGTCGAGATTCTGCCGGATTGCATCGTGTAAGTCGTTGGTCGTATAGCCTATATAACACTTGATTTGTGGCTGATCAATACGATCTGTCGAAAACGAAAATGCGGTCGGATCCTCGTCTGCCTCCTGGCACTCGAATGCCGACCAGTCGATAGTTCGTCCATCCAGTCTTGGTGGCGTTCCCGTTTTTAGGCGGCCTACCGGAAATCCAAGACGCTTCAAGGTGTCTGCCAACTCGATGGAAGCCGGTTCACCCGCGCGTCCCGCCGTGTAGGTTGTTCGACCAGTATGAATCAGACCGTTTAGAAACGTCCCCGCCGCGATCACCACGGCTTGAGCCGCGATCCGACGGCCGTCCTGCATTGCCACACCCTGAATTCTGCCCTGGCGGATGATCAAATCGACCACCATCCCTTGCCGCAAGTGTAAATTCTGTGTGTACTCCAGCGTCGCTCGCATTTCCTTGCGGTATAGCGCGCGGTCCGCCTGAGCGCGAGGGGATTGGACTGGGGGTCCTCGGGAGCGATTCAGTAAGCGAAACTGGATCCCAGTGCGGTCAATCACCCGGCCCATGATCCCGCCGAGCGCGTCTATCTCACGCACGATGTGACCTTTGGCAATCCCGCCAATCGCAGGATTGCATGACATCTGACCAATCAAATCCAGGTTTAGGGTAACTAGTGCTGTGCTCGCTCCCAGCCGAGCAGCAGCAGAGGCCGCCTCACAACCTGCGTGGCCGCCACCAATCACAATCACATCAAAAATTTCGTCGAAAGCCATCGCTACTTGCCTATACAAAAAGTGCTGAAGATTTCCGATAGCAAATCCTCAGTGGTTGTCTCGCCAGTGATCTCACCGAGAAACTCAAGCGCGTTATGCAACCCCACCAGCACTAGCTCCTCGCCCGCACGCTCCCTGAGAAGATAGAGGGACTCTCCAACAGATTGTTCGGCACGACGCAGCAGATCATAATGCCTGCTGTCCGTGATTAAAAAACCTGAGTCTTCAGAATCCACTCGTCCGAATGGTTCCAGTATAGCAGCAGCTAGTGCGTCGATACCTTCTCCAGTCAACGCCGACAGATGGACCACTTTCGACTGACTTAGGATTTCCGGATCCACTTCGGCGCGATGGGCTAGGTCTGACTTGTTAACCACCACTACATGTGACGCATTTTTGCTTTGCTCAAGGAGAACCAGGTCGCCCGCGGAAATTTTCGTCGAGCCATCGATCACGACGAGGAGAAGATCTGCATCAGCTATGGCCCGGTGAGTTCGCTCCACGCCAATGGTCTCGATTTTATCTCCGGTTTTACGAATGCCGGCCGTATCCGTTAGCGAGATGGGAACACCCTGGAGGTTTATCGATTCAGTAAGACTGTCACGGGTGGTTCCCGGAACATCGGTTACAATAGCTCGATCAAGCTTGAGTAACCTGTTGAAAAGACTAGACTTACCGACATTTGGAAGACCTACAATTGCGACCCTGATACCATCCCGCAAAAGATGGCCGGTTGAATAAGTGTCGAGGAGAGCCGTGAGTCTCGCTTGGACCTCGGTCAAACGCGCCCGCATTTCTGTGAGCTGAACGTCAGGCAAATCGTCCTCAACGAACTCAAGGGCAGACTCCAGAGTCACGATCGCACTCAACAATTCGTGCTTGCATGGTGCCAATGCGGCGGATAATTCGCCGCTAAGTTGTCGCGTCGCTTGCGAGGCGGCTGAAGTGGTCCTTGCATTAATCAGATCGCGGATCGCTTCAGCCTTGCTGAGATCGATCTTTCCATTTTTGCATGCGCGTAGTGTGAATTCTCCCGGGCCAGCCAGGCGAGCGTCGAACATCTGGGTGAGATCCAAAAGCTGTCGCAAAACGACGGGTGAGCCATGACAGCTTATCTCGACCATGTCTTCACCGGTAAAGGAGTGAGGCGCAGCGAAATAACTAACCAGCGCGTAGTCAAGAACTTCGCCCGACTCGCCGGTGATAATTTTTTTCAGGACTGTTTGATTGGGACTAGGAGTGAATTCTGGATCACGAATGAGCGAACGAAGTATGTCCGCTGATCCTGGACCACTTAACCTGATCACTCCGATCGCACTACGACCAGGTGGAGTTGCGACTGCGACAATAGTATCCATCGCGTTGAAGCGGAGGGAAATAGTCGACCGTGAATTTACTTCGCGGGCTTCAGCGAAACCTGTAACTTGCGCGCCGACCCTTCACCGACCGACTCGGTGATTAGGTCTTCAGCGTCTGCCAATGTGAGGTGAATAATTCGGCGCTCATTGGAGTTCATCTCACCAAAGATAAAGGGTAATCCATTCGAGCGAACACGACTCGCCGCATGGTTTGCCATTGCCCGCAACTCCGCTTCCCGAGTTGCGCGAAAGCCTTCAACGTCGCACACCAGACGCTGGCCCTCATCGAGTTTTCGCCCGAATGCCTGCGTCACAAGATGCTGAAGTGCTTGCAAGAGCTCGCCGCCCTCAGCCTGCAAAAGCTCGGAGTCTGGTCCACTCAAGTCCAACAAACATTCTGAAGGGCTTTCGTTAACCGCTACTTTCACATTCAGTCCTGTTCCTTCAAACAGGGACTGCAGAAACGCGCCGGCATCGGAGCAAACCTGTTGCATCTATTCTTCCTTCGAGCAATCCTAAATCACGCTGGAGACGGTTTAGGCGTTGCTTTCCCTTTCTTGGAACTCGGCTTCGCAGGCGGCGGTACGTCGTCTGGAGTTTGGGTCAAACGATTAATAATAAACTGCTGAGTGAAACCCACGATGTTTCCAACCAGCCAGTATAGTAGCAAGCCTGCCGGCGCGCCCCAAAGAATGTAGAGCATGAAGAGGGGCATGCCGATAGCCATCATTTTTCGCTGAAGCGGATCGGCCGACGGAGCAGGCGTAATCAACTGCAGGACGATCATCGTTCCCGCCATCAGAACTTCCAAAATGTGGTAAGGATCGCCGGCTGAAAGATCCGGTAGCCAGAGAAAAGTGGCGTGACGAAAATCGAGCGAGATAGTTATAGCTCGGTAAAGCGCAAACAGAAACGGCATTTGAATCAGTAGGGGTAAACAGCCCCCCAGAGGGTTCCCCTCTTTCATCAACCGTAGTTGCTCGACCTGCAGCTCCTTCAGCCGCGGGTCGTTTTGCTTCATGCCCTTGATCTTTTCCTGAAGCTCCTTCATTTTCGGCGCGAGCTTCTGCGCCTTCTTCATGGCTTTGGAAGAACGCCATTTCAGCGGGAAGAAGAGGGAGTAGATTCCTATTGTAAAAAGGATAATGGCAACGCCGTAGCTGCCTGTGAGCACATTGAGCCATTTAATAGCCTTCAGGATTGGGACTGCGAGCGGTCGCGACAGCCACCTGAACCAGCCGTAATCGATAAGCCCTTCGAGATCAACGCTTCGGCCGACTCGTTGGCTAATATTCTGGCTCGCCTCGGTCAGGAGGTAATGATCTTTTGGACCTGCATAGACTTGAGTCACAGAGCCGTCGACGGGGATCGGAACCCAGGCGTTGATTAGGTATCTCTTCTCGGGATTGCCGTTCCCTGAGTAGTCAAACTGGGTGGTCTGAAACTCCAAGCCGTCGAGCTTCTTCGAAGAGACGGCCACCATGGCGAAATAGGTGTCGCCAATTCCGGCCCAATCAACTGGTCCCGCGATCCCCATTCGATCGGGTGTTCCCGCGTTCTCGTTAATCGACTGCGCCCAAAACCTCTGTACTTCGACGGTCTCACTGCCGGCTGCAACTACACCTTCCGGCGCGACCGAGTAAAACGTGTAATGCTTGACCCCCTGATCGCCGATGCTTGGGCCGACCCTGAGTTTCGCCTGCGGTAAGCCTTTTTCATAACGTTTGATCGTTACTTCAACATCAACGGCATAGCGGCCGCCATCAAACACGAGGGTCTTGGTCACGTCCAGGCCGGTGGCCTTATCAGTGAGCCGGAAGGTGATCCGTTTCTTTTCGCCTGCACCAAGCGCTACCTCAGCGTCACCGGTGCCCGCATCAACCCCTTCGATAAAGTAGTCTTTGGAAAGAAGGACGTTATCCACTGCGCCATCGCCAGTTGCCAACTGCAGCGGTGCCTCACGCGGCTGGCGCTTAAGACCTTCTTGCGAGATAAGCTCGAGCGGAATTTTCGCACTGCGATTTCCGGCCACGGAATACACTTCGTGCCCGCTATCTTTATTCTTGGTAATTATCCAGCTGATGGCTTCCGCGCCGCGGCTATCGATCTTCGCTTGATAAAACGGGCTCTTGATCAGGAGCGTGCGATGCGGCGCCAGAACCTCAGGCGCTGGAGCCGGACTTGCCGAACTCGCAGGAGCAGCAGCGTTCGGTGCAACGGACGGTGTGCCTGATGAAGCTGCCGGCGATGGAACCGCCTCCGGAGTTGATGTGACCGCCTGGGGACTCGGCTGGGTTGCAGGGGTCGGACTTGGGGGTGGCTGCGGAATCAGATAACTCCACAAGAAAAGAATTGCGGTGGAGATCAAAAGCGCAAATATTAACCGTTTTTGTTGCATTTAATTGAGATCGACAACTTCGAACAGATGGGACTCGGGTACCCAACGCGTCATTTCACAGGATCATAACCACCGGGAGTGAAAGGATGGCAGCGCAGTAATCTGCGCAACGCCATCACACTTCCCCTAATGGCGCCATAGCGATTAATTGCCTCGGCTGCGTATTGCGAACAAGTGGGATCGAATCTGCAAGAAGCTGGAAGAAACGGCGAGATGACCAGTTTATAAAATCTAAGGAATGCGATGAGTACTGACTTCACGTAACTGCCTATCCGGGCACTCCGAGCCTATTCTCGCTTCGCTTGTTCTCTTCGGTCGCCACTCGCGCTACCAATTTTTCAAACTCTTCCATCGTCGCCGCCACTTTAAAAATGGGCAATCTCCGCTTAGCGTTGATTACCCAATCATGGTGTTCCCGTAAGTCGGCCAGCGAAGATCTTTTCAAGCGAAAAGCTTCTTTGAGCAGCCGCCGCGCCCGGTTCCTCTGAACCGCATTCCCGACAGCTTTACGCGAAGCTGTGATTCCCAGACGGTCCTGCGACAGATTGTTCGGCAAAACAAACGCGGTCATGAGTGAGCTGTCGTAACGCCTGCCCTGCCGGTAGACTTTCTGAAAATCCCGACTTCCGCGAAGATACGGATTTATCAACGGCAATTTTAATAGTGGGCTGGCGTTAGACGATGGCGACCCTTCGCGCGTCTTCGCTTCAGAACGAGCCGGCCGGCTTTCGTCGCCATTCTGGCTCTGAAGCCGTGCGTCTTGGCTCGACGGCGATTGTTTGGCTGAAAAGTGCGCTTCGACATAGTTGTAATTCTCCCCCAAAAAAGAAACCGTAAGACTAGCTGGCA
>Ga0190272_10000105_pt1 | contig 55902 bp, 41 predicted proteins | sample Popmic504T_FD_133746 | JGI IMG/M metagenome (GOLD analysis project Ga0190272, IMG submission 133746) | Populus adjacent soil microbial communities from riparian zone of Shoshone River, Wyoming, USA - 504 T | ecosystem: Environmental > Terrestrial > Soil > Riparian zone | place: USA: Wyoming...
ATGAGCTTTTCGGGAAAATGATACGGGCCGTAGTTGTTCGAGCAGTTGGTCACGACGACCGGCAAACCGTAGGTGTGATGCCAGGCGCGCACCAGATGATCCGAAGCAGCCTTGGAGGCGGAATAAGGCGAGCGCGGATCGTAAGCGGTGGTCTCGCAGAACAAGCCTTCCTCGCCGAGCGAGCCAAACACCTCGTCGGTCGAAATGTGATGGAAGCGGAAGCTGTTTTTCGCAGCATCGGGCAGACCGCGCCAATAGCCCAGGGCCGTCTGCAACAGCGCGAAAGTCCCGACCACGTTGGTCTGGATGAATTCGCCCGGGCCGTCGATCGAGCGGTCGACGTGGCTTTCCGCGGCGAGATGCATCACGGCGTCGGGCTGATAGCGCTCGAATAGCTCACGCATCGTCGCGGAAGCGGCGATGTCGGCGCGCACAAAGGCGTAGCGCGGATCGTTTGACACGGGGCTAAGCGAATCCAGGTTGCCCGCATAGGTGAGCTTGTCGACGACCAGAGCCTGATGCTCGGTCTCGCGAATGATATGGCGAACAACGGCGGAGCCGATGAAGCCGGCGCCGCCGGTGACGAGGATACGCCTGGACATCAGTTCCCTTCGTACCTGAACGGCGAAGCAAAGTCCGCGAAGCGGCCGAGCCTGAGGTCCTTGTCCGACAGTACCACTTCGTCTGCCGCGACCGGCCACTGGATCGCGAGCGTCGGGTCATTCCAGGTCAGGCCGCTGTCGCTGGCGGGAGCGTAAAAATCATCGACCTTGTAGGCAACGACCGTGCTGGCCTCCAGCGTGCAGAACGCGTGGGCGAAACCACGCGGCACGAACAGTTGCTCTCCGCCGTCCGCTGTCAAGGTTTCTCCAACCCAGCGCCCATAGGCTGGCGACCCCGCCCTCAGATCGACCGCCACGTCATATACGCTCCCGCGCAAGACCCGGACAAGCTTCGCCTGCGCGGCGGGCGGCAGTTGAAAATGCAGGCCGCGGATGGTGCCGCGTTTGGCGGAGAAGGACTGGTTGTCCTGCACGAACCTCGCCGTGATCCCGGCCGCGTGGAATGCCTTTTCGTTATAGGTTTCCGTGAACGATCCGCGTGAGTCCGCGAATTGCCGTGGCCGCAGCAAGGCGAGGCCGGGGAGGTCGAAGTTCCGGATTTCCATGAGGGCAATGAACGTGTGAACCCGCCGGGGGTCAAGCGTCGGCGGCGACCGCCGAATTGGCCTTCGCCGAGCCATCCGCGAGCGCGCCCCTCTTCAAATTTCCCTTGGAAAACAATGGCATAATACTATGTACGGTTTCACGCGCGGAACCGGTCCGTTTGCCCGCAACCGCAAAAAGATCACCAACGCATGCGGGTAATCTGTTAACCGGACACCCGCCGAGCCGTGTTAGTATTGCCAAATTCGCACGGTGGCGGCTCTGGTTGCTGGGCGAGCTGTGGTTTGCCGGGGGTGGTCCTACGCCCTTTGCAATTGAGAAGCGGGGATTGATGTCTCTCACGAGCCCGGCACGTGCCGCGCCGCGCCCGGCGGCCTCATCGGAGCTGCGCGAAGCCTTGTCGTCGTGCCGGCATGCCTTCATCGCGCTCGCGCTGATGAGCGGTCTCATCAATATTCTCTACCTGACCGGCTCCTTCTACATGCTCGAAATCTACGATCGGGTGCTGCCGAGCCGCAGCATTCCGACGCTGGTTGCGCTCTCGATTCTGGCGCTGACGCTGTTTGCCTTTCAGGGCGCGCTCGACGTCATCCGCTCGCGCGTCCTTGTCCGCATCGCCGCGACACTCGATGAGCGGTTGAGCGCGCGAGTCTACGACCTCGTCGTGCAATTGCCGTTGCGCGCCAAGACACCGGGTGACGGCCTCGCACCGCTGCGCGATCTCGATCAGATCAGGTCATTCCTGGTCACCAGCGGGCCTCTGGCGCTGTTCGACCTGCCGTGGATGCCGATCTACGTGATCATTTGTTTTCTGTTCCATCCCTGGATCGGCATCGCGGCGCTCGTCGGCGCGGCGATCCTGGCCAGCCTGACGCTGATGTCGGAGTTCATGACGCGCGGACCGTCGCGCATGGCGATGGGCCATGCAGGCGCGCGCAACAGTCTTGCCGACGCCGGGCGGCGCAACGCCGAGGTGCTTCTTGCGATGGGCATGGCGCCGCGCATGGGCAAGATCTGGGGCGAAGCCAATACCAAATATCTCCTCAGCCAGCAGAAGACCTCGGATGTGGCGGGCGGGCTTGGCGCGATCTCGAAAGTGCTGCGCTTCGCGCTGCAGTCGGGCGTGCTCGGGCTTGGCGCCTATCTGGTCATCCAGCAGCAGGCGACCGCCGGCATCATCATCGCAAGCTCCATCATTGTCGCCCGCGCGCTTGCGCCGGTCGAACTCGCCATTGCCAACTGGCGCGGCTTTGTCTCGGCGCGCCAGAGCTGGCGGCGGCTGTCGGATTTTCTCGCCGCCACGGACAAGGGCCCGGAGCCGATGGCCTTGCCGGCGCCGAAGACCAATCTGGTCGTGGAGAATGTCGTCGGCGCGCCGCCCGGCGTGCAGCGGCTGGTCGTCCAGGACATCAGCTTCACACTCAAGGCCGGGCAGGGGCTCGGCATCATCGGACCGAGCGCATCCGGCAAGTCCTCGCTCGCGCGGCTGATCGTCGGCGTCTGGACGCCGGCGCGCGGCAAGGTGCGCGTCGATGGCGCCGCGCTCGACCAATGGTCGCCGGCCGAACTTGGCCAGCACATCGGCTATCTGCCGCAGGACGTCGAGCTGTTCGCCGGGACCGTGGCGCAGAACATTGCGCGCTTCGAACCCAATGCGCCTCCCGAAGCAATCATCGCGGCAAGTCAGGCGGCCGCCGTGCACGACATGATCGTGCGGCTGCCGGAGGGCTACGACACGCAGATCGGCGAGAGCGGCGCCCAGCTATCGGCCGGCCAGCGCCAGCGCGTCGCGCTGGCGCGCGCTCTCTACCGCGATCCGTTCCTGATCGTGCTGGATGAGCCGAACTCCAACCTCGATTCCGACGGCGACAAGGCGTTGACGCATGCGATCACGCGGGCGCGGGCGCGGGGCGCGATTGTGATCGTGGTCGCGCATCGGCCGAGCGCGCTCGCCGGCGTCGATCAGGTTCTTGCGATGCTCAACGGGCGCACGCACGCGCTCGGGCCGCGCGACGAGGTACTGGCCAAGCTGTTCGCCCCGCAGCAGGCGGCGCCGCCTACCGCGGCTCCCGCGGCGGCGGGCGGTGGTGGATTGCGCCTCGTTGGCGAAGCCGGAGGAACCCCGTCGTGAACCCGCGGCAATCGATCCGGCGCCATATCCTCGTCAGCCTCGTTGTCATCGTGCTTCTGATCGGCGGCCTTGGCACCTGGGCCGCGACCAGCGAGTTTGCCGGCGCGGTGATCGCGCAGGGCTCGCTCGTCGTCGATACCAACGTGAAGAAAGTGCAGCACCCGACCGGCGGCGTTGTCGCCGAATTGCGGGTGCGCGACGGCGACCTGGTCAGCGTCGGCGACGTTGTGATCAGGCTCGACGACACGCAAACGCGTGCCAACCTGGCGATCGTCTCCAAAGGGCTCGATGAGCTTGCCGCGCGCCGCGCGCGCGAGGAGGCCGAGCTCGAAGGCCGGGAGAAGGTCGATTTTCCCAATGAATTGACCGTGCGCAAGGACGACCCGGAGGTGGGGCGCGTGCTGAGCGGCGAGGCCAAGCTGTTCGAGATCAGACGGAAGACGCGCGAAGGCCTCAAGGCCCAATTGGGCGAACGGGTATTGCAGTCAGAGGAAGAAATTACCGGCCTCATCGCGCAGGTCGGCTCCAAGGACAAGCAGATCGAATGGATCAAAAAGGAGCTCGAAGGGGTCCGTGAGCTTTGGGCCAAGCAGCTCGTTCAGTTCAGCCGCGTCACCGGGCTGGAACGCGAACAGGCGCGGCTCGATGGCGAACGCGGACAGCTCATCGCTGCGATCGCGCAATCGAAGGGCAAGATCGCCGAGACCAAGATCCAGATCCTGCAGATCGACCAGGACATGCGCACCGAGGTCGGCAAGGACCTCGCGGACATTCGCGGCAAGTCGGCCGAACTGGTTGAGAAAAAGGTCGCGGCCGAGGATCAGCTCAAGCGCATCGATATCCGCGCCCCGCAGAACGGCATGGTACACCAGCTAGACGTTCATACGGTCGGCGGCGTGGTCTCGGCGGGCCAGCAGATCATGTTGATCGTGCCGGCGGCCGACAAGCTGATCGTCGAAGCCAAAGTGCAGCCGCAGGACATCGACCAGTTGAGCATCGGCCAGGCCGCGGTGATGCGCTTTACCAACTTCAGCAGCCGCACCACGCCCGAAATCAACGGCGAGGTAATCCTGGTATCGGCCGACGTCACACAGGAACAGCGCACCGGCTTGAGCTACTACACCGTCCGGATCGGAGTTCCGCCGATTGAACTCGCGCGGCTCGATCCGGCGATCAAGCTGGTTCCCGGCATGCCGGTCGAGGTTTTCGTGCAGACCAAAGTGCGGACCGTCGTGTCGTACTTCGTGCGGCCGTTCCAGGATCAGATCGCCCGGGCGTTCCGCGAAAAGTAGGACCGGTTTGGCTGGCGTTATTTTCAGGTTCCGCTGGCCGGCTTGAATCGGATTTGATTCAATCGCCACCGGTGGTTTGACGATTATTTCAACACATTTTGGCCATTAGTGAATCGTTCAGGCTAGCCTTGCGTAGCGGGCGAATCGAGCGCGCGGGACGGGAACGATCGGCTCATGTGCATCTTCTGCAGTTTGGCGGGTATCGGCTCCGGTGGTCCGGCTTGCACGGACCTACCGCAGGTCACGGACCCCGCCAACGACACAACGAACGGGGCCGCCGCTTCATCGGGCGCACTCGTCGTCAACGCGGCGCCGGCCTTTTCGCTCGCGCAGATCGTCCAGCAGCTACGGACGCAATGGGGTGGTTCGTTCGAGGGCACGACGTTGGCATGGCCCGGAACCGGCCCGATTGCGTATTTCATCGGCGGCACGCCCTATCCGTCGGGCACCGGCGAAATTCCGTACAAGACAACGATGACGGCGCTGATGTTCAGCCGCGCGACGCTCGCGTTCGAGCTTTGGGACGATCTGATCGCGCGCAATCTCACTCCGGCCTCAAGCGCGGCAAGCGCGCAAATCCAATTCGAGTATGCCACGCAGACCTACAACGGAGAGGGCGTGCTTGGCACGAATGGCGGAACCTATTCGCGCGCCTGGTACAGCAGCACCGGCGTCAACGGCTACGGAACGACAAACTACAACGTCTCGCGCAGCGAAATCTGGCTGAACAGCAACTGGACCTCGCACAATGCCGACAACGACATGTTTTTTGGAGGCTACGGCTTCCAGACATACATGCACGAGATCGGCCACTCGCTGGGTTTGAGCCATCCCGGAACGTACGACGCGGGAAATGGCGGCACGATCACCTACGCGAACAATGCCGAATACAGCCTGGACAATCGTCAGTACACGATCATGTCCTATTTCGGCGGCTATGCGCCGGGCGCGGGCTGGCAGCAGGACGGCACCCAAGCCAATTGGCTCTATTCTTCGACGCCGATGTTGCACGACGTGGCCGCCATCCAAGCGATCTACGGCGCTGACATGACCACGCGCACCGGCGATACGACGTACGGCTTCAACGTGAGCCTCGGCGTCCCGGACGTGTTCAATTTCAATATCGACACTACCCCGATCGTGACGGTGTGGGATGCGGGCGGCAACGACACGCTCGACCTGTCGGGCTATTCGACCAACCAGCGAATTGACCTGCGGGCCGGCACCCACTCCGACGTCGGCGGAATGCTGAGCAATTTTGCCATCGCCTACAACGTGACCCTTGAGAATGCGGTCGGCGGTTCCGGCAACGACACCATCATCGGCAACGACGGCAACAATTCGCTGCGCGGCCGCGCTGGCAATGACACGATCGACGGCGGTTTCGGCTTCGACACGGCGGTCTTTTCGGGCGTGCGGGCGGCCTACACGCTCACCGATCTCGGAGGAAACAGCGTCCGCGTCGTCGGGCCGGACGGCACCGATGTATTGTCGAACATTGAGCAGCTGCGGTTTGACGATCAAACCGTGTCCTGGCCGATGAATTCCGATCTGACCGCGACCTTGACGCTGATCGGCGCGACCGCGCGTATCGGCGCCAGTAACGGCGGAGGCACCGCGCCGGCATCCCTGACCGGCATTTATCTGTCGAGCGACAGCACCGTCACGACGTCCGACACGTTGCTGACGTCGTATATGACGCCGGCGCTCGCTCAGGGCGGTTCCAGCTCCGGGCGACTATCGCTTGCATTTTCCGGTAACCTGACGCCGGGGACCTACTACGTCGCCGCAATCGCCGACTCGAACGGACAAATCGCCGAGACCAGTGATTCGAACAATGCTTCGAACGCCGTCGCGGTCGTTCTCGGAAACAACAATACGAATGTACTCAGTGGCACGCCGAGCGGCGACACGATCCTGGGGCTAGGCGGCACTGATACGCTCAACGGGGCGGCCGGAGCAGACTCGCTGACAGGTGGCGCTGCCGCCGATATTTTCCTTTTTGACGGCCTCGCGCTCGCAAATGCGACCGCCGCGGTCCCGGTGTTCGACCGCATCATGGATTACGACCAGGGTGGCAACGGAATTTTCAATCCGGATGAGGGCGATCAGATCGATCTCTCAGCACTGCTCGCGACTGCTTTTGGCGGCGGCCAACCAATTGCCGCATTGGTGCGCGCGGTCCGCGACAGCATCGACAGTTCGTCGGTCCTGCAGGTGGACACCGATGGCAGCGCAAACGGCGCGCGCTGGACCACAATCGCGCGTCTGGACGGCATTGCTGCCGGCAACACGCTCAACGTGATTGTCACCGGCTCGCAGCCGGGCGGAACGAACATTGTCGTGCAGGATGACAACACCACGACGCAGGTCGGAAACTTCAGTGGCGACGGGCACGGCGATTTGCTCTGGCGCAACACCGACGGCACGGTTGGCGTCTGGTTGATGAATTCGGGCTCGGTTCAGGCCGCGAATGATATCGCCGTCGTCAGCGCCGATTGGCACATCGCGGGAATCGGCGACTTCAGCGGCGACGGCAAGAGCGACATCCTGTGGCGCAACGATGATGGCACAGTCGGTGAGTGGCAGCTCAATGGAACGGCGATCACCGCAGCCGGGAGCATCCAGCAGGTCTCCAACGATTGGCACGTGGTCGGCACGGCGGACTTCGGCGGGGACGGCAGGAGCGACATTCTGTGGCGCAACGATGATGGTACGGTCGGTCTCTGGCACATGAACGGAACCGCGGCATCGGCGGCGAATATCATGCAGGTCGACAACAGCTGGCATGTTGCCGGGACTGGCGACTTCAACGGCGACGCAAAGGCGGACCTTCTCTGGCGCAGCGATAGCGGCTTGCTGGGCATCTGGACCATGAACGGCAGTTCCGTTCTCTCAGCGGAGAACGTCGCCCAAGTCGACCCGGCCTGGCGCATTGCCGGGACCGGCGATTTCAACGGCGACGGCCGCAGCGACATCCTCTGGCGACATGATTCAGGGACGGTCGGGTTGTGGACGATGAACGGCGCATCGCCCACGTCGGCGCAGAGCATCATGACAGTCTCGCTCGACTGGCACATCATTGGCGTCGGCGATTACAACGGTGACAGCCGGGCCGATATCCTGTGGGACAACGATGATGGCACCGTCGGCCTGTGGACGATGGATGGAGCCACGGCGCAGTCTGCGCAGAATATCTCGGTTGTTCCGCACGACTGGTTTTCAGTCGCTCATCACTATGATCTCGTGTGAGATCGTGCCGATGCACGACCCGTGCTATTCTGTTGAAATAGCGAACTTATCTGACTAGAAAGCGCTTCCACGACGGCGCCTCCCGGGGCGATCGGGGGAGTGTATGGGCGTTCTGGCCGCATTGATATCTTGCATGGCGATCGTGGGCTGCCGGCGGGCGCGCGCGCCGCGGGCGCTAACGCTATCCGGAACTTCCGCTGCATGACGCGCAATCCGGTTGCGAAGAATATCCTGCGGGCGGTGCGCTATGTCAGACGCAAGGTCTCGCAGCGGCTCTACACGCTGATCTTCGTCCATCAGGACTCCGCGGTGATCGAGCGGTCGGGCCTGTTTGATCGCGAGTGGTATTTGAAACAATACCCCGACGTCGCCGAAACGAAGATGGATCCCATCAAGCACTATCTGCGCTATGGCGCAGCGGAGGGGCGGGATCCGAATGCCGAGTTCAGCACGTGGGGATATCTCGATACCTATCCGGACGTGTCGGCGCACGGAGCCAATCCGTTCATTCATTACGTGCAGTACGGTCAGGCCGAAGGCCGTGCGTTGCTGCGCAAGGATTATGCGGCGTGGATCGACGATTACGACCGGCTCTCCGATGAGGATCGTCAGGTGTTTCGCCGCGAGATCGAACGGTTCGCATCGAAGCCGACGATCTCCATCCTCATGCCGGTCTACAATACGAACCGCAATTATCTCGAACGCGCGATCAATTCGGTCATCGGGCAGTCATACCCGAACTGGGAGCTGTGCATTTCCGACGATGCTTCGACGCTCCCGCACGTCCGCGAAACGCTCGAAGCGTTCGCTAGGAGCGATTCCCGCATCAAAGTCGCCTACCGCAAGAGCAATGGGCATATCGCCGCCAATTCGAACTCGGCGCTGGAACTGGCGACCGGCGACTACGTCGCGTTGCTCGATCACGACGATGAACTGGCCGAGCAGGCGCTGTTCTGGTTCGTCCGCGAGGTTGTGAACCACCCGAACGCCGAGATCCTTTACTGCGACGAGGACAAGCTCAACGAGCAGGGGCGGCGCTTCGGCGCGCTGTTCAAGCCGGATTGGAATCCGGCGATGATCCTGGCGCAAAACTACGTCTGCCACATGACCATGTACCGCCGCAGCCTGATCGAGCAGGCGGGGGGCTTTCGCGTCGGTTTCGAGGGCAGCCAGGATCTCGATCTCCTGCTGCGCTGCGTCGAGCTGACCGATGCCGAGTGCATCCGTCATATTCCGCGCGTTCTCTACCATTGGCGCGCGAATTCCGGTTCCACCGCTTCGGAGATCGGCCGCGAGGGCAAACCCTATACCTGGGAGGCGGGCGCCCGCGCGATCCAGGAGCATCTCGATCGCCGCGGTATAGCGGCCTCGGTCAAGCCGGTGATCGACCAATACTATCAGGTCGAGTATGCGCCGGTGCGCCAGCCGCCGAAAGTCACCATCGTCATTCCCACGGCGCTCAGGATGGACTTCGTCCCGCGCTGTATCTCGAGCGTGTTGAAGGCGACGACCTATCCGAATTTCGAGGTCGTCGTCACGGTCGACGAGAGCCATGTGCGAACCGCGGCGCAGCGCAAATTTCTCGACCAGATCAAGGGAGACGCGCGCGTGCGCGTGCTGCCGTACCAGGATCAGCCATTCAATTATGCGCGCACCAACAATCGGGCCGTCGGGTCATCGGACGCCCCGCTCATTTGTTTTCTCAACGACGACGTCGAGGTCATCACCAGGGACTGGCTCGAGAAACTCGTGGCGCGCGCCATGATGAACGGCATCGGCGCCGTGGGCGCGATGCTGTACTACCCGACCGACTGCATCCAGCACGCGGGTGTCATACTGGGTCTCGGAGGCACCGCCGGCCATCAATTTCACAATATGCCGCGCGGCAGCGCGGGTTATTATGGCCGGGCCCTGCTCGAGCAGGACCTGTCGTGCGTCACGGCTGCGTGCATGGTGATGCGCCGTGAGGTCTTCGACGATGTCGGCGGGTTCAACGAGCGTTATGCGGTTGCGTTCAACGATGTCGATCTCTGCATCCGCGTGCGCCAGCGTGGCTTGCGGATCGTCTGGACGCCGACAGTCGAAATGTACCATCACGAGTCGGCCTCGCTTGGAAAGCACAATGCGCCTCAGCGCAAGAAGCTGTTCCAGGACGAAGTCAAGCTGATGCGCGGAATGTGGGCGGACGCGCTGGATTCGGACCCATTCTTCAATCCCAACCTGTCGCTCGCGACGCCCTACTATACGCTTGCGTTTCCACCGCGCATATCCAAGCTTCCGGTCCCGCTGCAAGATCAAGCCGGATTGGCCGGGCATTCCACGCAATAGTCGCCGGCGACGCCAGCCGATCGCGGGTGACATGAAGGCCAGGACATGATCGGGCGCGTTTCAAGGTGGGCGGTCACGACAAGACGCAAATGGATCCCCATCTCGTTCTTGCTCGCCGGCCTCCTGTTCCTCGGTTTTTCGCCCGCAATCGTGGGGGGGAGAACCCTGTTGCTCGCGAGCTGGGACGCCGCGAGCATCATGAACAGCGGCGCCTACGAGGTGGGGCCGAGGCCGGCGGGAACGCGCGTTCCGCGCACCAGCGATCCCGGAGCGCCGGCGTGGCAGACGGAGGCCTGGTTCGCGCTCATCGGCGAACAGTTCTGGACCGAATTCAACCTGCCGCTCTGGAATCCCTACAGCGCCTTCGGCACGCCGCTTGCCGCATCGGGCCAGCCGCAGCCATTCTTTCCGCTGGCGACTCTTCTCTCGCTGCACCTCACGACCTGGACCTACAGTCTTTTCATTCTCGCGCGCTTGTTCCTTGGCGGACTGCTGACCTTCCTGTTTGCGCGCCACTACCTGACGCCGCTTCCGTCGTTGTTCGCCGCCGTCACCTTCATGCTGTCGGGGTATTTCATTATCTATCTCAACATGCCGCATCTGAGCGTCGAAGTGCTCACGCCCGGCGTGTTTCTGGCGTTCGAACTCCTGTTGCGAAGAAACACCTGGGGCGCGGCCGCTGGAGCGGCCGCCATGATCCTTCTTGGCAATGTCGCCGGCATGCCGGAATCGCTGTTTCTGATCGGCTCGTTCGGTGGCCTGTACTTTGTGTGCCGGCTCGTGTTCACCGCCGAATTGCGGGCGCAGGCTGCGCCTCTTTTGCTCAAATTCGTAACTGCCGTGATCCTCGGCTTCGCACTCTCGGCATTTCTGCTGCTGCCGTTTGTCGAGTTCCTCCGCGTCGCTTTCGACAGTCATCAGCCATCCAACGTCGGGGGACTGAAGGCCGGTCTCGGACACGACGGCGATTATTTCAACAGCATCATGTATCTGCTGCCGCTGATCTTCGGCCCGGTCCAGGGTTCGATCTTCGCGAATTTTGCCGGCTGGTCGGGGCTGCGCGGATACTGGGGCATCGTGCCGTTCTATTTCGCGGTCGCGGCGGTGCTGTACGTATTCTCCAGGAGGAAGGGGGCCGGTCCCAGTTCGGAGCGGTTCCTGATCCTGTTTTTTGCAGTCACGCTCACGCTCATGCTCCTCAAGCGCTACGGCAATCCCGCGATCAACTGGATCGGCGCCCTGCCGCTGTCGGAAATGGTCGTCTATCCAAAATATCAGGAGCCGCTTATCGCGCTGTGCGTGGCGATGCTCGCGGGAGCTGGCTTTGCGGTGCTCGTCGAGCGCCGCGCGACGTCGCGCCTGTTCGTTCTGGCGGGCATCGCCGTGCTCGCGCTCATGTTGGGCGCGGCGGGATGGTACCTGCCCGAGGTGTTGCGGCTGAAGCTGAGATTCGCCAAGGCCTTCTTTTTCATCTCCGTAGGGATGGGCGTTGGGCTCTTGCTGTTCACGGTCGTGTCGGTCTGGCTCATTCAGAGGGCGCCGCTCGAAAAGCGTCCATGGCTGCTGCGCGGCGTCGCCGGTCTCCTGTCGCTTGAACTGCTCGTCAACTTTATCCTGCCGTGCTTCTATCTGATCGGCTCGCTTCCTCCGGCCAGGGCCGATCCCTACGCGGGCGCTCCCTACATCGGGTTCCTCCGCGGATTGAACACCGATCATTCCAGGATCTTCGCGCGCGAAAATTTCCTCTATCCGAACTGGTCATCGGCCTTCGGGCTCGCCGACGTGCGCAGCCTCGATGCCCTTCACTACGATCGCTACAGGCTCTTCATCCGGAATTTCCTGCTCGCGCCGGGGGACAAGCGCATCCATGGTGATCTGGCTGACCGCTTCACCGGTGGAGAATTCCCCTTCGATTTCGCCACCGATACCGAGAAGAGATTCCTCGCCTTGTCCTCGGTCAAATATCTGATCAGCGACAGCGATTACGGCGTGCCGTCGCGGCTGCTGAGCGAAATCGTCGAGCAGCATCGCGGCGAGAATATTTGGGGCTTCGGTGCCGACACGTTTCGCATCGGCGACGGGAAGATCAGGAGCATGCCGGGACTGTTCCAGCATCCGCCGTCGAACCGCGTCTCGTACAGGACGACGATCGACCCGCAGGAGCCCATGCTGGAAGGAATCGCCGCGATCAAGACCGAAGCGGCGGCGGCGAGCGACGGCGCGGGCTTTCGTGTGGAGATAAGAGAAGGGGATGCGGTCGAGACGCTTTTCCAGACCACGCTCGACCTGCGAAATCGTCCCGCCGACAAGGGCGGGCACTTCTTCCGGATCGATCTGAGCCGCTATGCGGGGCGAGCGGTGGAGTTGCTGTTTTCCACCGATCCGGGGCCGCGAGGCGACGCCACGGCGGACTGGGCCGGCTGGGCAGGGCTCCGCTTCGCAGCCAAGGATGGTGCCGAGCCGCCGCCCCCATTCCGGAAGCTCTACGACGGCGAGGTTCGCGTCTTCGAAGTCCCGAAGGTGATGCCGCGCGCCGCGCTCTTCCGCGCGATCGAAATCCTGCCCGACGACGACGTCCTGGCACGGCTCAAGGACCCGGCGTTCAACCCGAACGAAAAGGCGATCGTATCGCGCGAGTCCCTGCCCGCCGGCGAGACAGGCGATCCGCGCTCGCTCGTCGGCGCGACTGCCGTACCGTTCTCGGCGGCGCAAATCTCGCGCTACGAGTCCCAGCTTGTCCGGATCGAGGCGGAAGTCCCGGCGCCGGCCTTGCTGGTGCTCAACGATGCGAACTATCCCGGCTGGCGTGCGTATGTGAACGGGCAGCCGGCCGCATTGGTGAAGGCGAATTATCTGTTCCGGGGCGTGTTGCTTCCTGCGGGCAAGAGCACCGTGGAGTTCAAGTACCAGCCGCGCTCGTTCCAGATTGGCGCGGCGATCTCGTTTGCGGCATTCGCGATCCTGGCTGGTCTGGTGTTCGGCGAGCGGCGGCGCCGAAAGCAGGGGACGCGCGGCCGGGCCGCGTTTTAATTTCATCTGACAAAACAATAGATTATACTGACATGCCCCGCCGCCCGTGATGCGCGAAGTTCATGGACAAGCCGGGTCCGGTGGGCTAGGTCATTTCGCATCTCAGCCGCAAACCCATGAACGGAACACGCAGTCGCATGTCCTTTGCTCGCACTCATCTGGACGAAGCCAAGCGGATCATCGACGCGCTCGACGTCGAGGTGATCGACCGCATGGCGCAGACGCTCGCTACGCTGCGCACAAAGGGCGGCCGGTTGTTTTTTCTCGGCGTCGGCGGCAGCGCCGGCAACTGCTCCCATGCGGTCAACGATTTCCGCAAGATCGTCGGCATCGAAGCCTATGCGCCGACCGACAACGTTTCGGAACTCACCGCGCGCACCAACGACGAAGGCTGGGAAACGGTGTTTGTCGAGTGGCTGAAGGTGAGCAAGCTCAAGGCCGACGACGCGCTGTTCATCTTTTCGGTCGGCGGCGGAAATCTTGAAAAGAACGTCAGTCCCAATCTCGTGCGCGCGCTGCAATACGCCAAGACCGTTGGCTCCAGGGTCCTCGGCGTGGTCGGGCGCGACGGTGGCTACACCGCTAAGGTCGGCGACGCCGTCTGCATCGTTCCGACCGTGAACCCCGATGCCGTCACCCCGCATTCCGAAGCCTTCCAGGCCGTGATCTGGCACCTGCTGGTGACCCATCCGGCGCTCAAGGCGAAGCAGACGAAGTGGGAGGGTGTCGAGAAGGTGCCCGCGAACGCATGACGAGGGCGGTCTTCCTCGACCGGGACGGCGTGTTGAACAAAGCCTTCATCCGAAATGGCAAACCCTATTCGCCCGACACGGTCGAGGAGATGATCATCGTGCCGGACGCTGCCGATGCATTGAACCGGCTGCGTCAGCGTGGCTTCCGGCTGATCGTTGCAACCAATCAGCCGGATATCGCGCGCAAGCGGCTGACCCGCGAGCAAGTCGACGCCATGAACGCTCATCTGCGCAGCAACTTGCCCCTCGATGCCGTCGAAGTCTGCGCGCACGACGATGCGGACAATTGCGATTGCCGCAAGCCGAAGCCGGGCCTGCTGCTGCATGCCGCGCAGCGCGACGGGATCGCGCTCGATGAAAGCTTTATGATCGGCGACCGTTACCGCGACATCGAGGCGGGCCACAGCGCCGGCTGCCGCACGATTCTCATCGGCGATGGCTATGGCGAGACTTTCAAGGCGCAGCCGGATGCCAAGTTCGCTACACTGAGCGAAGCCGCCGACTGGATTCTCAAACAACCCGCGAAAGCCTAAAGGACTGATCATGCCCAGCGTGAAAGAGCTCAAGGTCAAGATTTTTGCCGACGGCGCCGACAAGGCCGGCATGCTGGAGATGTACAAGAATCCGAACGTGAGCGGTTTCACCACCAACCCGACCCTGATGCGCAAGGCCGGGGTCACCGATTACGAGGCCGCCGCGAAGGACATTCTGGCGGCGATTCCGGACCGTTCGATCTCGTTCGAGGTTTTCGCGGACGATTTCTCCGAAATGGAGCGGCAGGCCCGGCGCATCGCAACCTGGGGCAAGCATGTCTCGGTGAAGATCCCGATCACCAACACGAAGAAGGAAAGCGCGATCCCGCTGGTGCGCAAGCTGTCGCAGGAGGGCGTTGCGCTCAATGTCACGGCGATGTTCACGCTCGACCAGGTTCAGGACGTGGTCGACGCCGTCAAGGGTGGCGCGCCGTGTTACGTGTCGGTGTTCGCCGGCCGTATCGCGGATACCGGCATCGATCCCGTTCCAATCATGGCCGAGTCGGTAAAGCGGCTGAAAGCCGCGCCCAACACGCAGCTCATCTGGGCAAGCCCGCGCGAGTTGCTCAACATCTTCCAGGCGGACGAGATCGGCTGCCACGTCATCACGGTGACCAACGACATCATCAAGAAGCTGTCGCTGGTCGGGAAAGACCAGAACGAATATTCGCTGGAAACCGTGAAGATGTTCTACGACGACGGAAAGGCCGCGGGCTACAAGCTCTGAGCTTTGCGCAACAGCGCGTCGGTTTCCGCCAGGCCTTCGGCCGAGCCGATCTCGTAGAAGCGCGTGGTGACCTCGTAGCCGGCGAGCTTGTCCGCGCGCGAGAGATCGGAATAAACCTCGGCGAGGTCGAACGGCTCGTTCGCAGGCCGCGCAACAAGCGCCTCGGCGCGCACCATGCCGAGACCCCAGTCGATGTGGCGCATCTGGGGCAGCCGCTCGCGCTTGCTGTAGAGCCGGATACGGCCATCCTCGAACCAGACATTGCTGGTGTCCCACTGTCCTTCGTTGCGGAACACCGTCATGAGGGCAGGCTGGCCGCTCGCGCGGAACGCTTCGACGACCGGCGCGTACGGGATATCGAGCCAGCTATCGCCGTACATCACCAGGAATTCGTCACCGAGCTGGTCGAGGGCGGCGCGCAGCGCACCCCCCGTCCCCAGCAGGCGCGGGCCGTCGATCTTGTAGCCGACCGAGAGGCCGAAGGCGCTGCCGTCACCAACGTAATCCTCGATCTGGTTGGCGAGGTAGCCGGAGCAGATCACCACGCGGGTGATGTTTTCACGCCGCAGCAGGCGCAACTGATGCGCGATGAAAGGCTCGCCGGCGACCTCCAGCATCGCCTTCGGCACCTGCTCGGTGAGCGGGCGCAGCCGCGTCGCAAGCCCGCCGGCAAGCAGTGCAACAGGAGGCATCTGGGTCATGGTCACACGACCGTCTTGGTGCCCTCGAAGTCGAAACGGAAGCGCACTTCCTTCATGCCGGCTGCGATCATCGCATGGCGCAGCCGCGTCTTGTCCTGCGCGTAGAACATCAGGAAGCCGCCGCCGCCCGCGCCGATCAGCTTGCCGCCGGCCGCCCCGTTCCTCATCGCGTGATCGTACCACTCGTTGATCATCGGGTTGGACATTCCGCCCGAGCGCTTCTTCTTGTGCTGCCAGTGCTCGTCCATCAGGCGGCCGAAATCGACCAGGCGGCCGCTTTCGAGCGTCTCCAGACTGCGCAGTCCCAGATCCTTCACGTAATTCAGGTTCTGGATCATGTCGTTATTCTGCTGCTTGGTCTTGTCATCCTGCTCTTTGAGGATTGAGGACGCGCTGCGCGAGTAGCCGGTGAAGAAGAGCAGCAGATTGTCTTCGAGATTGTAGAGCGTCTCGGTGTCGACCTTGAGCGGCCAGGCCTCGACGCTGTCGTCCTTGTTGAAGCGGAAGCACGTCAGGCCGCCGAACGCCGCGATGTATTGGTCCTGCTTTCCAATCGGCTCGCGCAGCCGGTCGATCTCGATCTCGCAGGCCTGCTCAGCCAGTTCGCGCGGATGGATCAGCATCTTGCGATGGCTGTAGAGCGCCTTGAGGAGCGCGGTGGTGAAGCTGCCAGAGGAGCCGAGCCCGGTGCCCGCCGGGATATCCGCCATCGAGGTGATTTCCAGCGAGCGCACGTCCAGCCCGACCATCTTGAACGCCTCGCGAATGATCGGGTGCTTGAGTTCGTCGATCGATCCGACCCGCTCAAGCTCGGAATACTTCACGATCAGGTCGTCGATGAAGGTCTGATGCACCGTGATGTAGACGTACTTGTCGATCGCCGCCGCGATCAGGAAGCCGCCCTGCTCGCGATAGTAGGAGGGCAGATCGGTCCCGCCACCGCCGAGCGTGATCCGGAGCGGGGAGCGCACGATGATCATGAGCGGTACCTTCGGTAGATGTCTTCGACGATCGCGAGATTCGCGACTGCATCGGCGATGTCGCCGCACGGCCGCCGGTTCTCGCTGACTGCGGAAGCGAAATCGGCGAACTCGGTGTCCCAGGATTGGTCCTGCCCCGGATATTCAAACGTCGCCGTTTCGGGCGGGCCCATCTGCGGCAGCATGCGGTAGAATGTCAGCCGTTCCTGACCGTAGCTGCCGCCGAGGCCGTCGATGACCAGCTTGCCGTCGCGGCCGAAAATCTCAAACGAGAACGTGTTTTTCCACTCGGTCCATGATGCGTGCAGCCATGCCATCTGGCCGCTGCCGCTGCGCAGCGCCATGAAGCAATTGTCGTCAGCCTGCATGTTCCAGAACAGCGTGGGCACAGACGCATAGTCGACCGTGAGGTCACCGAGGAACCAGCGCGACAGGTCGATCAGGTGCGAGCCTTGGTCGATCAGTTCGCCGCCCCCGGAAATCTCGGGGATCGCGCGCCACTCCTTCTCATAGCCGACACGCCCGCCATGGCCATAGCGGGCACGGATGAACATCAACGGGCCGAGCACGCCGGAGTCGACGATTTCGCGGGCCTTCATGAAAGCCGGATGGAAGCGGTGATTGAACCCCGCCTTGACGATGCGCTTGTGTCTGGCGGCCGCCTGCGCGATCGCCTGCACTTCGGAAAGCGCCCGGCCGGCAGGCTTCTCGACCAGTACATGCCGGCCGGCCTCGACGGCGCCGAGCGCGATCGCGGCGAGCTGATCGTGCGTCGTCGCGACGATGACGGCATCCACATCCGCCTGCACTGCCTCCTGCCAGTCGGTCACCGCGCGTGCTCTGGTTTTCTGCGCCAGAGCCTCGGCGCGCGCGGAATCGCGGTCGCAGACCACGACGATCTCGTGCGCCGCCGCCGCAACCGCGCGCTTTCCTCCGATCAGTCCGCATCCGACGATCGCGAGCCGCATTATTTCTTGTCCCACGACTCGCCGCGATCCGCCGGCACGATGCGCCGCAAGGTGTAGATGTCCGTCGCGTCGATCTTGCGCTTGATCGCGCCATCGAACGGCCACGGATCCCATTGCGCTGCGATCAGGCGGCCGGTGAGGCCGTCGCTATCGGCGGACGCCAGATAGACGCAGAGCGAAGCGCCGACATTGAGCGGCGTTCCGCCTTCCTTCGCCAGCCTGGTCATGCGCTCGTGCAACCCCGCGCCGACGCGCTTTGGCCCGGCCGCAACGAGTTGGTCGGTCAACCGGGTCGCAAGCGCCCCGGGCGCAACCGCATTTACGTCGATGCCGAATTCTTTCACTTCAAGCGCCAGCGTTTCGGTGAAACGGACGACCGCCGCCTTCGATGCCGCATAGGCGCTGATGCCGGGGAGGGGATTGGTCGCGCCGCCGCCCGAGAGGTTGATGATCTTGCCGTAGCGGTTGGGCTTGAAGGCTTCGACCGCCTTTCGCGAACAATAGACCACGCCGGTCAGATTGATCGCGATCGCCTGCACCCATTCGTCCCAGTCGATTGTGTCGATCGAGCCCATCGGTCCGTAGACGCCCGCATTGTTCACGACGATGTCGAGTTTTCCCAGTTCGCTCGCGGCCGCGACGAACAGCGCGTCGACATCCGACCGGTCGGAGATATCGGCGCGGTGCGCGAGGATGCGCGAATTGGGATAGGCGGCCGCGAGCCGCTTGCGCTGCACTTCAAGCTCCGCCGCGTTGCGTGCGCACAGCATCAGCGAGGCGCCGGCTGCCGCGAACTGCTCGGCGATCTCGGCGCCAAGCCCGAGACTTGCGCCGGTGACGATCGCAGTCCGTCCGGCCAGCTTCATGAAACACGTCCGACTGAGATCAGGGAGAGGCGGGGGTCCGCGGCGAATGCCGGCGCGAGGAAGCGGCCAGCGTCGAGCACGATCCGTCCGGCCATGACGCTTGCGATGTCGTCCGCCGACAGGTTGCGGAACTCGGGAGATTCGTTGCCCACCACCACCGCATCGGCGCCGGCCGCCGCCGAGCGCGCATCGGCACAAAACCGAACCGACTTCAGTTCTGCCGGCAGGCTTGAGATATGGGGATCGAACGCCCGCACGTGCACGCCATCCTTCAGCAGTGCCTGGATCAATTCGACCGATGGCGAACGGCGCAGCGCGCTGGTGCCGGCCTTGTAGGCGAGACCCAGCACGCCGATCGTGCGTCCGGACAGCGGCTGGAGCCTGTGACTGAGCTGCCGATAGGCCCATTGGCCGTGGGCGCGGTTGCTGGCGTGGATGCCATCGATGACCGGCAGCGCAAGGTCGTATTTGCCGGCGAGCGTGCGCAGGAAATTGACGTCGCGCGCGAGCGTGCCGCCGGCGAAGGCCGGGCCGGGCCGGATGTAGGCGCCGGGCCCGATGCGCGGATCCGATTTCAGCCCGCGTTCCACCTCGGACGCATCGGCGCCGACCCGCTCGCAAACAGTCGCAAGCTCGTTGGCGAAGGTCACCGAAGCGGCCAGGAATGCGTTCAGGCCGTGCTTCACCATCTCGGCCGATTCGACCGACATCCAGATGATCGTGTCGCAGAACTTCTTCAGCAGCGGCTCGAGGACCGCGCGCGCACGGTCGTCGCGCACGCCGACGATGATACGGCCGGGATTGCGGAAGACTTCGATGGCTTTCCCAAGCCGCAGGTTCTCCGGCGAGCACGCAAAGGAAACAGTCCGTCCGTTCGCCCGACGTTCAAAGCTCTGCTCCAGCGCCGCAACTGACCCTACCGGGAGCTGCGCCGAGACCAGAACGACGGCTCCATTCTTCAGGTACGGAAACAGCATCTCGACTTGGCTGCGGACCGCTTCGACATCGGCGCGGTCTTCTTCGTCGACCGGCGTGTCGTGGCAGATCCAAACGACATCGGCGCCGGACACGGAGGCCACGTCGGAACGGAACGTCAGCGTTCCCGCCGCGATGCCTGTGCGGGTAAGATCGGCCAGCTCCGGCTCATAGAGCGGCGGCTCCCCGGCGGCGAGCTTTGCAATCCGCTCCGCATCAAGGTCGATGGCCACTGTCTGGACATTCGCCGCCGCCGTGCAAGCGGCGGTCACCGAGCCGAGATGCCACAGGCCGAAGACCGCGAGCTTCATGGGCGCTGCTCGAACACCCAGCGATTTGCCGCGAGCCAGTCGACCGTGCGCAAGATGCCCTCACGGATGCTCATCTTGGGCTTCCATCCAAGCGCCCGAATGCGCCGCGTATCGAGCAGAATGAAAGGGCTGTCGCCGATCCAGCCGCGCTCGCCACCCGAATAGGTCAATTCCGGGCGTACGCCAAGGCGCTCCGCAATCCATCCGATCGAGTCGTTCACGCGGCTTGCTTCATCGTGTCCGAGATTGAGCACATGGACCTTGTTGTTCAGGACACGGATGGCGAGCAGCATCGCATCGATGCAGTCGTGGACATAGAGGTAGGATTTGCGCTGCCTGCCGTCGCCGAGCACGTGCAGCCGCGTCGGGTCAGCCATGAGCTTCTGGTAGAAGTCGAAGACGTGGCCGTGCGTGTAGCGCTCACCGAGGATCGAAACGAAGCGGAAAATATAGGCCTGGAAATCGAAGCCTTCGCAGTAGGCCTGGATCATGCCTTCCGCCGCGAGCTTTGAGGATCCGTACAGCGACGTCTGCACCGGGAAGGGGGCATCCTCGGGCGTCGGGAAGACCTCCGGTTCGCCGTAGATCGAGCCGGTCGACGAAAATGCCATGCGCTTGATGCCGTTGGTACGCATCGCTTCCAGCACGTTGAATGTCGCAATGGTGTTCTGCTGGAGGTCGCGCTCGGGATGCTCGGTGCCGAAGCGCACGTCGGCGTTGGCGGCGAAATGAAACACGAAATCGGCGCCCTTCATGGCCTGCGTTAGCGTCTCGACATCGAGCACGTCGCCTTTGACGAATCGAAAATTCGGATGCGCCGTCGCGGAGTCAAGGAACCGCGCCTTTCCGGTGGTCAGATTGTCGTAACCGACCACTGTTTCGCCGTTCGCGAGCAGGCGATCGACCACATTGCTTCCGATAAAGCCCGCGGCTCCTGTAATGAGATAGTTCATGATCGATCCAACTTGGGGCGGTCTACGCCACTCGCGCTCGCGGATGGTGCCCGTCCGGCCATCCGCCAATCCCCAACTAAAGCGATGCCATTGAGCACGCCGATGATGATCAGGACCGCGCCCCAGGCAATCGAAATCGCCAGCGTCTCATTGATGCTCAGGCCGCTGGCGGCACCGAGCGTCGCGGCCATGGCGATCTCGCGGCCGCCCCAGCCCATGTAGAGGAAGGGCAGGCTGTTGACGAGTTGCAGCAGCGGAACGAAGCCTGCCACGAGCCAGACGTTCGCGTTCAATCCGGCGGCGCGCAACAGGAGATAAAGCGTGCACCATGCAGAGACCAGATTCAGCAACGCGATGACGAATTGGATTGCCGACCGCCGCGGCCACAGCATCCGCCGGTAGTCGGCAAATACTCGCGCGATCTGGTGGACGAGATCGCTGCGGATCAGTATCAGCACCCTGGGCAAGACCAGGAGAATGCCGACGCCTGCGATCAGTCCGGCGAACAGTGCGAGCTGCGGAATAGCGATGGTCAGATCGATGCCGGCGGCCGCCTGCAACGGCAAGGTCGCAAGCCCGATAGCACAAAGCCACTGCACGCCGCTGACGCGATCGAACAGCGTGCAGCGTGCAGCATCGGTGATCGACAGGTTGCCGAACGCGCGTAACGCCGCAATCTTGGCGGCATCACCTGCAAGGCCGATCGGCGCCGCGACGGCGACAAAGCCCGCGCTGCACGTCAGTCTAAAAATGAACCAGAGAGGCGGCGCCTCCTGCGGGCGTTCCGTCACCCACAGTATGACGCGATGCAGCCTGAATGAATTCAGCGGGTATTGCAGCCAGTAGAGGCCGGCCGCAAGGGCAACGAGCCTGACATCCAAATTGGTCCAGACCGTCGTAACGCCGCGCCAGTCGATCCGGTGGTAAACGACGGCAACGCCAAGTGCGAGCAGCGCGCCGCTGACCAGCACGGACAGCAGACGATACGGAATGCGCCCTTGCCAGGACCGCGGACGCTGAACTTCAGTCATGTGCATCACGCCGGTCCGCGCCCGATTGGCGATATGCGCAGCTTCAGGATCGTCCACAACCATGTGAGACCGTCGCGCGTGAAGCTGACCTTCTTGCCCTCCGCGAACGAGCGCGCCGCGTAGTTCACCGGCAGCTCCACCGGAACATAACCTTTGCGCACCAGTTTTATGACGAGCTCGATGTCGAAATCGAACCGGTTGCAGACGAAGTCGATGCCGAACAGCGCGTCGCGGCGGAACACCTTGAACATCGTGAACGGATCCGTCATGCGGCTGTTGAGCGCGATGTTCATGACGGACTTGAAGAACCAGTGTCCGAGATTGAATACAGCGGCGGTCAGCGGCGCATCGTTGAACTTGCGCATCTTCCAGCCGCCCTGATGCCGCGAGCCGAGGATGAACATCGACTGCCATGCCATGACCGGCGCGAGCAGCCCGTCGTAGTCGTCGAGATCGTATTCCAGGTCCGCGTCCTGAATCATCACGATGTCGCCGGTCGCGAACGCCAAGCCCTCGCGCACCGCATGACCCTTGCCGCGCGGTCCGGGCTGCAACACGATCCGCACCTCCGGATGCCCCGCGTAGGCCTGCACCAGTTCGCGGCTGCCATCGATCGAGTTGCTTTCGACGATGATGACCTCCTTGCGCAGGCCGGGAAGCTGCTTGGCGAGCAGCGCATCCATCATGGCCTGGAACGTGGTGCGCTCGTTGAACACCGGCACCACGATCGACACGACGCATTCCGACCGCAGCGGCGCGGCCACCGCGCTGACGACCGCGGTGCCGGAGGGCAGACGGAACGGGTGGCTGCGCAGCCGTTGCGGCAGAATCCGGCGCAGCGACTCGACGCGGTTCTGCCAGGAAGCCGCCTCGGCATTGCCGTGCATGCGTTCGCTCAGGCGGTCGAGCGAATAGCTGCGGCGTTCCGGGCGAAACCAGACATGTTCGAAATTCGCCGAGAGAAGCAGCAGGTTCAACGACTCGCGTGTGAAGTACCAGAGATTGGCGGCCTGCCACTCGTGCCAATTCCGGCCCATCAGGCGCGCCTGTCTGCCATCCAGCAGCGGCACGCTGAGCCGAAGTGGAGCGCCGAGCGCGAGATGTCTGCGGATTTTCACGAGCGCGGCGCGCGGATCGGGGACGCGCATCAGCGCTTCGGACACGATCGCCGCGTGGTAGGACTGGCCCCAATCCGCCGAACCAAAATCCTCGTGACCGGCGACACGGCCGATCTTGATGCCGCGCCGCTCGAGCAACGGAATCAAACCGTCATCCGGATCGCCAACGACCAACACCGGTCCGTCGATCGGCGCGGCATCGAGCGACGTCAACAGGCTGGCGTGGTCCAGCTCGTCACGGTTGCTCTTGCGGGACGCGCGCCATTGCGCCGGGGAGGGCGCGTCAGCGCTGCGCGCCGGTGTCTTGCTGAAGGTCAACGCGCATCCGCCGCAGCGGAAGATTCTGAACTGGCCGGTACCGAAAATATACGCCGCATGAACACTGCCGCAGAGCGGACAGCAGAATTCGATCGGCTGCGCGGCCTGCGGCACCAATCGAAGCGGTCTGCTCATCCCTGCACCGTTGTTGTTTTAGGCGAGCGCTGCCCGCTGCTAGGCGCGCCGCGCGTAGGCGACGAATTCGCCGATATTCACCGCCAGCGGCCGACGCTTGACTATGCCGGGAACGATCCAGCTCAGCGCCTGATAGGCCCGGTTGAGCCCCGGATTGGTCACCGTGAGCTGATCGGCCAGATAGTCCATGGTCAGAACCTTGTGCGCCGTCTCAACCCGAATGTCCCGAAAGCCGCAACGTTCGAGTAGGGCGGCAATCCCGCGCCGCGAGAACAACACCGTGTGCTGCATGGGCTGCAACATGGGCCATTTCGCGCCCATCAGATAGCGCAGGAAGTGTCCGGTATCCGGAGAACTGATCGCCAGAACTCCGCCCGGACGAAGAGTTTGTCCAATCTCATCAAGAAACTTGGCGGGATTCTGCACGTGTTCGATGATGTCGAAGGCCGTGACCACGTCGAACTTTTCCGGCTCCCGGCTCAGCAGCGTATTGACGTCGCCGCAGACGATGCGCTCGCGGATATCGGGACGCGCCAGCCCTATCGCCACCGTCGAAAACTCAAGGCCCCGGACGTCAAAACCCTCGTCAGCGGCCGCCTCCATGAAAAAGCCGGTGGCGCAGCCGACGTCGAGCAGCCGCTTGCCGTCCGTGAGCCGCTTGATCGCGGCCAGGCGCGGCCGGGCCGTCGCGACCTTCAGGTCGCGAGATTTCGCGTACTCGCGATAGACGCCCGACGAATATTCGCTGTCGGCATATTGGTTCATCGCGCCGACGGAAGGCATCTCGGCCTGAAAGATCGTGCCCGAAGCAGGTTCGATATAGTAAAGAGCCGGGCCCTTACGACAATAGAGTCGTGCCGGGAGCCCGTTTAGGGGGCACAATACTGATGCCGGCGCACCGTTCATTGGTTGCCTGAACCACGATAGAGATCCTCGACGCGGGACCGCAATAGCTTATCGAACGGACGTCGCACAAGGGGCCCAAGCGCATGGTATGCCCAGGTCACAACACCATACGAAAACGGCACATAGCGCACCCGCTGGCGCCGCAGGATTGCGTCGAGGGTCGCCTGGACCACGACTTCCATCGGCACCGTCATCTCGGTTTCCTTGCGATGCCTTCGCTGCCGAAAAGTCTCGTGATCGAAAAAATTGGTTTTGACCCGTCCCGGCAGGATCACGGTTACATCGATGCTGAACCTGGCCAACTCTGCCATGAGACACTTGGACCAACCCATGATCCCGTGCTTTGCCGCGCCGTAGACGGCGCAGGGCGTCAGCGGCATCGTCGCGGCGATTGAGGCGACGTTCACGATATGGCCACTGCGCCGTTTGATCATTCCGCCAATCAGCGCCTTGGTAACCCGGATCGGCCCGCCGAAGTTCACGCTCATCAGCCGCTCGACTTCAGCCGGGTCCTCCTGCTCGAAGGTGCGATAGATGGCAAAACCCGCATTGTTGATGAGGATGTCGGGCACGCCGTGGGTTTCGAGAATGCGTGCGCAGGTTTCGATCACTTTGTCAGCCAGGCCGACGTCGCACACATAACCATGGATCGAACGGCTACCTCCCCCCAGCTGCGCTACGGCTCGTGAGATCGAGTCGGCCTTGTCAGCCAGGACGATGAGCTTCGCGTCGCGACGGATCAATTCCTCGGCGAGCGCAAACCCTATCCCCGAAGTCCCGCCAGTGATGATGATGAGCTTGCCGGCGAAAAAGCCTTCAGGGCGGCGTCTCATTTTCGCAACTGTTGCCTGTCCGGAAAGTGGAGCGAGTATCCCGCCGCGATTCACGCTATTGGCTGGGCAATAGGCGCGCAAGGAAGAATTGCGAGTGTCGGCGGCACCGCGCTATGCGCGTTGGCCGGCGCAGCGCGGGCGGCGGCCTTGCAGAACTGGGGCGAATTGGCTACCGAATGGCCGCGCGCTGATGGCGAAGTCAGTCGATCACGCTAAATCATTGAAATCATGATCATATTAGGCTGATGGGCACCTCTCAAATCGCCGGACTGGGCAGTGCTGCGCGGCAGTCGGCCTTACGGCAGGCCGTTGAAGATTTCCGCGCCGGTCTCAAGCATTGGGAACTCTGGTTCGCGCTTGGATGGCATGATGTCCATCAGCGGTATCGTCGCTCGGTGGTCGGGCCGTTCTGGCTGACGATCAGCATGGGCTTGATGATCGGTGGCCTTGCGTATCTCTATTCCGGCCTGTTTGGACAGTCGCTCGAACGCTACCTGCCGCACGTCGCGGTCGGAATCATCGTGTTCAGCATGATCACGACCATTGTGACCGAGAGCAGTACCGTCTTCATCGGTTCTTCCAGAACCATTCTTCAGACCAGGGCGCCGCTCAGCATTTACATCTATCAAATGTTGTGGCGTAGCGTGCTGATCTTCGCACATAACATGTGTATCTATTTGATATTGCTGCCGTTTTTTGATTTCAGGCTCGGCTGGGTCACGCTGCTGGCCTTGCCCGGCCTGCTGTTGAACCTGGTGATCGGGTTTTGGATCGGCATCATCATCGGAGGGCTGAGCGCGCGATTTCGCGACGTGCCGCCGATCGTCTCCAGCGTGATGCAGGTGGCCTTCTTCCTGACCCCGGTGTTCTGGACGCCGGAAACGCTCAAAGGCCGTGAGGCCTTCGTCTATCTGAACCCGTTCTATTACCTGCTTGACGTCATTCGCCTGCCGCTGCTCGGTGAGGCACCTCCGCTTTTGATGTGGCTGGTCGTCATCGCCATCGCCAGCGCCAGCGGGATCGTGGCACTGATTTTCTTCGCGCGTTACCGGGCGCGCATTCCCTACTGGGTCTGAGCCAGATGCCCTCAATCGAACTCGACAACGTTTCGGTTTCCTTTCCGGTGTACAGCGCCGGCGCTCGCTCGCTCAAGAACGCCATGATTTCCGCGACCACCGGCGGGCGTATCGGCAACAAGGCCAATCACCTCGTTGTGCAGGCGCTCGATCAGGTTTCGCTGTCGTTCCGGCATGGCGATCGCGTCGCACTGGTCGGACATAACGGCGCCGGGAAGACTACCCTGCTGCGCGTCATCGCCGGCATTTTCGAGCCGCCCAGCGGCACGGTGCGCGTCGAAGGCAAGGTCACCCCGATGTTCGATACCAGCCTCGGCATCGACCCGGATTTCACCGGCAACGAGAACATCATCCTGCGCGGGCTATACCTCGGCATGACCAAATCCGACATCATGGCGCGGATGAAGGACATCGCCGACTTCACCCAGCTCGGACAGTTCCTGGAACTTCCAGTGAGAACCTATTCGATGGGCATGCAGGCGCGGCTCGCATTCACGATGGCGACCTGCATCGAGCCTGAAATCCTGCTGCTCGATGAAGGCATCGGCGCGGGCGATGAGGCATTTCTCGACAAGGCAAATGTCCGGCTGGATTCATTCATCGCAAAGACAGGAATCCTGGTGCTTGCCTCGCACCACATCGCGCTCATTCGCAGGTTCTGCAACAAGGCTGTCCTGATGGAGCACGGGCGCGTCGCGCTATCCGGCGATCTCGATGAAGTGCTTGAGGCTTATCGGGGCGGCGCCGCTCGCGCGGAGAACGCCGGGCCGTCCAGGGATCCGTTGTTCGAGGGCGTTGTGGCATAGCGCCTCGAGCGGCAGACGGTCGGCTTCCTCGATTCGCAGCTCAGGCAGGTTGCGTTCTCGGCACGCGTGTTTCACGCCAGTGCACGATCACCAGCATCCACGCTGCGAAGCCATAAGCTATGGGAAGTGCGAGCATCCGCACCATCACCCAGGCATGGATGAGGGTGTGGTTCTTGAAGAATAGATACCAGACGAGGATAACGCCGCTTCCCATCGCAAGCACGAAAATGCCGATGACTGCCGGGCCGAGCCCGGCCGTCAAACCTGCCGCTTTCTGTTTGGCCCGGAATACGACAATCGAGACCAGAGTAAGCAGCCACGCCGACGCCCCGGCGCACAGGAGAATGGTCGAGGAGGTTCGGCTTCCCGTCATCTCCTTCCGCTCGGACCAAAGCTTGAAGATCAGATCGAGGATGCCGATCGCGGGATTGTCGCCCGTCACAGACGACATGCGGTGACTGAGTCTGTGAAAAAAGTTTGGCCAGACGGGATCAGAGGCAACCAGCTGCAGCAGCCCCAGCCTGACGATCGTCAGCAGGGCGAATGCCGCAATGAAACACAGTGCGATGGTAAGCGCATTGCGGACCGCCGCGAACCCGCGAATCTCTTCGTCGCGTTCTGCGTAGAAAAAATGGTCGAGCACGATGGTCAACGAAAGATGGACGGGCAGCACACCATGGAGGGTGTCGAAATAACCGGCTATGACACCGAGAAAACAAAAGAAGCCCAAGCGTCTCGCTCTGTCTTGAAACCAGTTTCGCATCGCGACAAACACGCTAAGTGCAAGAAATCCGACGAAAAAACCTGGAGCCCACAATGTATTGTTGGCGTACCGGTGTTGCTCGAACGCGAACATCAAAAGCATAGCTATCGGAGCGACGACCAAGAAAGCGTGCCGCGGCGAATTACGCCAGGCGGCAAGAAAAAGCGCGAGCACGGATGCATACGACAGCACCCGGTAGAGGCCCATCGTCGTCCACAGGGAAGAGACGCTGAGCGGCAACGCCAGGAGGTGACGGGCGCCGGAGGGGTAGCTCAAGTAAGGAGTCGGCGGGTTCAATTGAAAAGGGTAAGGCGGTCCCGCGACCAGCGCGTGCAGATCGTCGCATGTGTGTCGCGGCGCGCCAGTCCATCGGGTGTCGAGCGCATTCAGGATTACGCTATCATGCCGGACGAACTGCATCGTCAGGTTCGTGCATTCGACCCAACGATCGAGCTGCGATAGCGCGCCCGATGAAAACCCGTCTTTTATCGCCTCCGTCAATCGCGCTTTGCTGATGATGGGCCCGGAAGTCAGCGAAAGCGAGGCGACCATCGCAAACGCGATGAGAAATCCAGAAAAGGCGGCAGCAATTCGTTTGAACATTGTTAGTGTCTGCAAGATCGATGGGAATAGGGCGAAGCTAACGGCTCACTCTCGACATACACCGGCAACCAGCATTCACGAAAGCTTCTTCTTCAGTCACCGCATTGCCTCGCGGTTGGCTTCTTCACTGATCCCGATCCCGCGTTCCGCTCGCACCCGGCAACTGCGGCGGCGCCGCTGCCGAAGCCGCTGCCCGATCCCAGCGAGGCCTGCTGAATACGACAAGCAACGCCACAAGTCCGAGCGCCGCGGGCACGGTCAGGCCGCGGTTCATGAATCCCGCATGGATGTAAGTGTGCTGCTGGAACAGCACGAACAGCCAGAGCAGCGGCCCTGCGGCCGCCGCGGCCAGTACCCCGATGTCGGCTAACAGCCGCGGGGTGATGCGTCCCGGGAGCGCGCCGAGCGTCATCATCCAGGCGGCCGTGCCGAGCGCCAGCATCGAGGTCGCGAGCCATTCATGGCCGTGCGGCGCGAGTTGCGAGCGCCAGTGCCAAAATCTGCCGAGGATGGCGGCAGCGCCAACCCTGAAATCATCGACCTGGTCGCCCGTGCGCGTGCCGAGCGAGGTGAAGTAGCCGCGCCAATCGTCGCCGAACATGGTGGCCAGCAACGCGAGGTGCAGCGCGGTCAGCACCGCATAGGCGAATACGAAGCAGAAGAGGATCAGCACCGGCTCGAGCGCGGCGCGGCGCAGATAGCGCGACGGCGCCAGCCGCTGCGGCATCACGTAGAAGAGATGGTTGAGCACGACCGCAAGCGTGAGCGCGACCAGCAACGGGCCGTTGAGGATGTCGAAATAGGTCATCATGCCGGCAAGGAAGGTGAAGAACATGACGCGTCGCCACAGCGGTAGAAACAGGCGTTTGGCACAGACGAAAAATGCGAGCAGCGTGAATCCGATCGCAAAACCGGGCGCGACCGCGAGGGTGACGAGCCTCGTCATGCCGAAGACGAGCAGCAGGTAGGCGATCACCGGTGCGAGCAGCAGCGCCGTCGCGGGCGTGTGCACCAAGGCCGCGGCGAACAAGGCGAGGGCCGCCGCATAGGTGAGCGCGCGGAAGAGCTCGGCGGCCGGATGATACTCCATCACGGCGAGTACGTAACTTTCGAGGAAGCGTGAGCCGAAGAGATACTGCCGATAGATTCTCGGTTCGGTCAGCGGCACGTCGGCCTCCGGCGACTGCGCGCCAAACACCAGCTTGTGCGTGATTTGGCAGGGGTGCAGGCGCGGTCCAGCGGCGGACCTCGACCCGGTGGTCCACATTGTGACGATTGCGTTCGCCACCGGGTCGTCGCGACGGATGAGGTTCATCAAGAACAGACCGCATTCCGTGAAATAGTCGCGATGGGTGTTGTCTCCCACGATGCCGGGATGCTGCTGGAAGCCGCGCACGATGACGCCCTGCAGCCGTTCCTTGCTAAGCACGAAGCCGGCCCCGACGCTCAGTGCCGCGATCACGAGAAAGGCCGATAGCAACCCGAGCACAGCTCCAGCGAATACGCGGCTCATTCGAGAACACAACCACGGCGGCCGATTGCCCGCCTGGCCACTCCTGCACTGCCTCGCTCGTCGCCCGGCGTTTCGGCGGGCGGTTTTAGCTCACGCATCGTCGCGCCCGCCTTTAGCTGGAAACACCAGGAAATGCGTGATTGAGAAGTTTACGGTGAAGCTTACCAGAATTGCGAGCGCTTTCGCGGCCCATACCGGCATGACCATCGCGGCCAGCACGATCGCGATGGTGGAGGCAGTCACTGCCATGATGCCCGAGCCGACAAAACCCGGAAAATGCCTCAGCCGTGGCTTCGCGCCGGTTTCGGCCGAGAAGGTCGTGAACGAGTTCATCACGAACGACCAGACGATGACGGTGAGCCAAGCCCCGACGTTTGCCGCCGCGATCGACGATGTAACATAGGCAAGAAGAAGAAAGAAGATTGACGTGTCGAGTACCGTGTTGAGTCCGCCGACCAGCGCAAATGAGGTCGCCTTGAACGACAGCCTTCCGAACGGCGCTGAAAGTTTCATGTGGGGGTTGGGGTCCGGAATCGATTCTGTATAGCCGACCGGCGGCGTCAGGTTTCCTGTCCGGCAAATGAGCCTTGGAGCGGACGGTGGGGAGTGTAACGTGCGGGGCTATCGCCTTGCAACGACGAGGTCTTCTCCAGCGCGTTGCGTCGGCGCAATTCACAATGATTGCGTCGTCTTGAACTCGCAGGAGTTTCTGTAGGTGTCCTCTTCCTCAAGGCCTTACCTCCGCACCGGTCGCGGAGCGGTTCGGCCATATGGTGGACTCGAGCGCGGCGCTCAAAGTGCTGCGCTGCATGCTGGGCCGGACCGGATATCGGAGTACGCGTATTCGGTGGCGGTCGAGGACGATGTCATGCGCTCGCTCGTGCCGCCGATCCCGCCGCGCGAATTGCGCGTGATCGTCGCGCCGGAAGAGCCGACATTCCTGTGGACCGGCGCGGAGCGGCCTGTCAGGCAAAACTGGATCGACAACGAAACGTGGGAATTCGTCGAGTTTCTTCCCGTCGGCCTGCGCGGATGGCAGGATGGGGTGGTCCTGCGCAAACGAAAGGGTCAGGCGCTGGAGGTCCTGAACGACGAGGCAGGTCCTGCCAAACGGCGGCCGATTGCGCGCCCTGGCTTCTCGACCCATTGCCATAGCGCGAATGCAAGCAAGAGGGCGATTACAGCGCCTATCGCAAAGCCGAACGCACCCGTGATGCCAAGCTGCTTTGCCAGCACATTGAACGGCATCGAGTGAACCAGATACAGCGAATAACTAGTCTCACCGAGCAATATGAATGGCCTTAGGCTGAGAAGCTTGGAGAGCGCACCTTTTTGAAAAGCGAAGACGAAGATGAGTGGAATAACGCCCGGCCATACATCCGCGTGGGCGAGGTAGTGCTCGGCCATCGGTGGCAGATAGGTGACACCCATTCCGTAGAGAGGGTGTTTGGCCAAAGCCCAGCACGCGAGCGCGACAACCGCGATCTCAAGTAGAGTGAACATCCACCGCGGCAGGGCAGAGAAGGCGGGCGCTGTCTTCAGGAAAAGCGCGCACGCCACCATGCCGCCCATGAACTCCAGGAAGCGCGCGAGCGGTGAAATATAGAGCAAGCCGTGTAAGGTCATCTCATCGGCGGCGGTCATGGGCTGCAGGCCCAGCAACTGGGCCGTCGTCATGAGGGCTGCAAGGAACAGCACACCGAGCAATAACTTCCGCCAATACGTGTTGCGCCAATCGACGATCAGGATCGGGAAGTAGAGATAGAAGAAAAACTCGGTCGATATGCTCCAGGAAACTCCGTTGTAGCCGAAGTACCAAGGCCAGCTCGGTATCCATGCGTGGATCATCAGCAGGTGGGCGATCAGCCGGTAGTCCACAGCGAGGCCAAAAACAAAAATTGCCGCGATCGTCGTAATGGCATGGGCGGGCCAGATCCTCGCAACGCGCAGGATCAGGAAGCGGCGTATCGCCTGCCAGCCCGCCAATTCCGGGTATCGATACGTGAGGATGAAGCCCGATAGCACAAAGAAGAACGATACCCCTTGGTCGAGAGTCAGCGGAACCGGAGGCAGCGCGAAATCGACCGTCCCATGATGCACCACGATCATCGCGGCGGCGAAGAACCGCAGCGATGTGAGCGGCAAAAGCTGGCCCCGTTCTCCTTGCATCCGTGATGTCGCCGGTGCCTCTGGACAGCTTCCACGGGCTTTTTGGATGGCGCAGCTTCACCTCATCCACTGTGACGGTGCAAGCCCAAAATGATGCTTGGCAAATCGAAATGACCTTGCTACGGGCCGACTGTGGGCATCTTCCGACCAAATTTCGGCTGGGTCTTGTGCTTGGCAATCGCCGGTTTCTTTCTTTGGGCGGGCGCACAATGGATTCACGAGCACCGAGTTGGCGGGTTGGTCGATGCTGATGAAGCCGTGTTTTTTGCGATTGCGATTTACAATTACTTTGTCCTCGCCAAAGACGGCGTGGTGCCATGGCTCGCTGCTATCGCGGGGCCGATTCAGGGACCAGTCACGATGGTTCTCGCCACGCTGGTATACGGCGCGGCCGGTCTCGAACTGCACTACGGTTTCTACGTTCCTTTAGCCCTCGCATCAGTAGCCATCCTCGCGACCTTCGTGACGGTCAAGCATATCGCCGGCTCTTCCACCGCTGTGGCGGCGGCTGCGCTAACGGCAACCGTTCCTCAGATCCTCACCTATTCGCGAGACTTCCACCTCTCAATGTCGGCGACGGCCGTTCTCGCTCTCGCGGTCATGGCGGCCGTCAAGTCGGACCGATTCTCGAAGACAGGCTGGTCGATCGCGTTCGGCGTCTTTGTTGGACTTCTGCCGCTCTCACGCACCATGGCGATCGCGTTCGTGCCCGGCATTCTGCTCGGCGTCACGCTCAACATCGTGTCGAGTGCAGACCGTGGCCCTCGCGTGCTACGTGCGGTGGTCGCGCTGGGCATTGCGATGCTGTCCGCATCCACGTGGCTCGCTTTCACCTGGAAGGAGGTGTTCGGCTATCTGATCGGATGGGGCTATGGCTCGCACGCGCTCGAGTACGGTCGCGCTCTTCCGTTTCTCAGCATCGATACTTTGCGGCGGGCGCTGGAGCAGGTAGCGCACGCGCTTTTCTACATACATTTCGTGCTTATTGCGGCCGGACTCTTGTTGGGGATGCTTGCGACCTGCCGGATTCTTGTCCACGGGGGGTGGAACAGCGTGGGTGTGGCGGCGCGGTCACCGCTGATCGTGCTCGCTTCGACAGTATTCTTTGGTTTTGCCGCGCTGATGAGCTCGCCCAATGTCGGGACCGCATTTGTTGCGCCCCTGCTGCCTCCGCTTGTCGCTTTGGCGGTCTGTTCTGCCTGGTTCTTCCTCGACACAAAGCTTTATCGAAGCACGGTCGCCGTTGTTTGCGTGGTCGCCGCCGGGATCGTCGCTTCGCCGTTCTTGGGAGTTTACGCGGTTTTGCCGAAACAGAAGGTGACGACCTTGCCGCTCGTCGGTTTTGCGGCCCTGTCGGATGATCGCGGGGTGATCGACTTCTATATCGATGCCACGGGGCGGATCGGCCGCGACCGGGAGGGGGCAGCACGGTGGCGGGCAGTGTTTGTTCGCACAAACGATGCCATTTCAGCTCAAGACGAGAACGCACATGTGGCGAACGGCTTTCGTCATTCTCTCTACCATCCAACGCAATTGAGTCTTGACTATTTGTTGAGGACCGGCCGCCGCCGTGGTTTCATACCTCCGGATCCCGTCTATTCAGGAAATACGGTAGACGGCTATCGAACTTGGCTTTCGACCGGCTCCGCCGCCAGCGCGAAGCTGCTTCTGACTTCGCCCGGAAGCGAAGGCGAGCCCCAGCCATTCGTTGACAACGCGGCAATCGAGGAGGCGGCGCGCGGGCTCGCCTTTGTTCCTGTCGATACATGGGCGATGCCGAACGGCCGACAGGTCACGCTCTGGAAGCGATCCGAGCCTAGGCCCTGACGAATGCTCGTCTGTGTCCTTCGAGAGGATCAGGTCTTCAACGTACGTGCGTCGCGCGAAGCTGGACCCAGGCGGAGATTGACATGACGGCTGCTGCCACGATCACGAAGTAGAGCGACGTCAGGTAGGGCGAGTGGCCGGAAAAGATCGGCGGTATCCACGTCGCCTCGACGATCACCAGCATTGTTGCGCGCGTGAGGATGGCCGCCCACAGGGCGGCCGCCAGAACGTAACAGGGATTGAACAGCCCCCGCTTCAGATGGAGTACGGTCGACAACAGGAACGTTACGATGCCGGCGGCCAAGACCGGAAGGAAGAGATAGTTGTAGGATGTCACGGCCCATTCGCGGATCTTGCGCGCGATGTTCTCGGCCCGCGTCGGCGACAGGTAGTCGTTGTCCCGCACCTCGGCGATGTCGATGTGGACGCGGCCGCGTCCGAGATCGAGGCCGGCGGGCGCGCGGCGAAGTTCGTCGAGGCTCTTCTCGACCCTGATGCCCTCGGGGTTCTCGAAGCGAAGGACGCATTCGTTTCTGCAGCGTCCTTCAAGCAAGAATCTTTGTCTCGTTGCTGCCGCATCCTTGAATCCAGTTGCAATGTCCGGACTGTCCAGCCGCTCGAATCGCAAGGTGCGGCTGTGAGGAGCCGCGACCGTCATCCAGTTCGCCCCCATCTCGTAATACCAGCCGAGGAACTTGAAGTCCCGGTCCAAGCCTCCGCCGGTCGGCGTCGTATGGCGTGGATAGTGCAAGAAGTGCAGGTAAGGCGTAAGTTCCTCCGCCGTACCGGCGCTTGGCGTAAGGTTCGCCTGCGGCTTCAGCATGAGCAGCAGATCGAGCACCTTGAGATAACCCTGCGGAAGCTGTTCGAACTGATGGCGGTAGACCTGCGGGATCTCCGCGATGAATTGAGGATTGCATTCCAGCGCGCCGCGCTGACAGGCCTGCGTGATCTCGTCCGCGATCCGGCCAAAGAACTCCGATGCTTTCGCAGGCGAAGCATAGTGCCCGGCGCGGGAAGCGGAGTCGCGAAGCGCCCACATGAATACACTGGAGCCGATATTGCCACAGGTGGTCGGCTGTAGCGGACAGCTGATGCTGTCGTAGGCGGCGCCGATGTCGTGATCGAGATAGATGGCGAGAGACGCAAAATTGGGGCTCACAGCGTAGATGCGCTCGCGCGTCGCACGCGATACAGGAACAAACGGTTTATTGCCGCCCGAGAGCACGCTGTTCAGCGCACCCAACGCTCTCTGGAAGTTCTTCTCCTTGAAATCGACACCGACAAACTTTCCATACGCCCCCCAATTGAGGGCCTGGAAAGCGGCCTGCGTGGTGGCGAACACGACGGCGGCCAACAAGGCGGCGCCTGCCAGCTCGCGAACGCGCCGCTCGCGGACGGAGTGCAGTGCGCCGCCTGCCAGGAGGATCGCGATCGCTGGCGCCAGCCATATGCCGTCTTCACGCGTGAGCCAGAACCAGCCGAGCGCGGCACCGCTCAGCGCGCCGTAGAACGCGCGCTCCTTCCAGCCCGTCGCGCCCAGCATGGTCCAGGCGAAGGCCGCAAGGAAAACGAGGATCTGCCCGTAATGGATCGACTCCCGGACGATGCGCAAGAGGAAGGGGCCGAGCGCGATCGGATGCCAGAGCAGCAGGATGAAGAGCAGTCCGGACAGCGCGAGGGATTTCATGAACCGGTGCGCGATGACCACGAAGAAGGTGATCGCGGCGCAGTGGAACAGCGCATGGGCGAGCGAGACCGAAATGCCGAGCCAATTCGCAAGGGCGAGAAAGGCCGGGTATCCCGGGCCTTTCATCAGGGTGAATTCATTGTACGGCCCAAGCCAGCGGCCTTCAGCGAGACTGCGGCCGAGAGACATGAACAGCGTGTCGTCGTGCGGAAATGTGGCGTGGATGCTCAGCGGCGTGTGGAGATACAGCACCGTGTAGGCGAGCGCCATGCCGATGGCGAAAAGGCGAGGGCGCATCAACGAGCCTTGCGGATGGGCGCGAGTGTCGCCCGTGCCATCGACCGCGATATCGGCCGCCATCATGCCAAAGATGCTCCGCCCGCAAACAGCAGCATCCCGGTTCCTTAAGGGGCGGCCGGGTGAGTTTCAAGTTGACGAGGTTCCCAGGGGCGATAGTACCACTATGGCGGCCGGCATACCTACGCTTTCGTTGCGGATGCAACCAATCATGGGGTATCAATCGGTACTTCGCGGAGGACGTTTTGATGCGCGTTGAGGGACATATCGATCTGGCAAGCCCGGCTGCCATTGAAGGCTGGATTTCGGACCGGCAGGATCCGTCGGCGCGCCTTGAGGTCGAGATTGTCCATCGAGATGCGATGCTCGGACGCTGTGTTGCCGACATCTATCGCACAGACCTCGAAGACGCCGGCATCGGCGATGGTCGTTACGGTTTCAAGTTTGCGCTTCCGGTCGTGCTTGCGCGGAGCGAGATGGACCAAGTCGGCGTGAGGCTGGCCGGCTCGACGCTGTATTTGCGCAACAGCGCAAGCTCGGCGCGGAATACCGCTGCCACCGTCAGCCGTTTCGGTGGATTCTGGATCGACCGGGCCGATTGGCTTGACCGGCTCGCTCTCAAACACCGCAAAGGCGAAGTGTCCGACGAGTTGTCGCACGCGATCTTCAGCTTTGTTCGCGACGGCTACTACGTGATCAAGGGGGCGGTTTCCGAACGGACCGTCGACGCCCTCAACGCCGAGATCGAAAATTTTTGGCAGAAGCCGCCGGCCGGTCTTCTGATCGAAACATTCGAGCCGGACGGCGTGCATAAATACATTCCCGCGGACATCAAATATCGCTCCGGCACGACCAAGCTGCTCGACCCGCATGCTTTCTCAAGCTTGGCGCGGGAAGCGATTGCGGCGCCCAAGGTAATGGAGTTTCTCAGCGCGGTCTTCGAGGACAAGCCAAAGGCATTTCAAGGTCTCTACTTCCACAAGGGCTCGGAGCAGCGCATCCACAAGGATAGCGCCTATGTGAAAGTCGACACCAATCCGATGCACCTCGTTGCCACCTGGCTGGCGCTCCAGGATGTGTCGCCCGGCACCGGCGAACTCTGCTACTATGTAGGAAGCCACCGCGCGCCCGATTACCTGTTTGGCGGCGCCAACAAATGGATGGAAAGCCATCCAGAAGAGCATCCGCGCTTCCTCGACAGCCTCGATGAGGACGCAGCACAGTACAAGCACGTCAAGGGTTCCTTCCTCGCGAAAAAGGGCGATGTGCTGATCTGGCACGGCGATCTCGCGCATGGCGGCGCGCCGATCACCAGCCCGGGCTCCACCAGAAAAAGCCTGGTCACGCATTTGACCACCGGGTCGGACGATCCATTCTATCGACGCGACAATCAGCATCGCGTACTGACGACTGACCGATGCATTTTCATGTCGCACTATGCCGATGTAGGGTAGGTGGAGGCGATGCCGCTTCCGGTCGCGTTGAGCGCACCTGACATGGAAATTTTGCTTGATCGTCCATCACCACATTGATTCCATCGACCTTGGGCGCGTCACCGGCTGGGCGTTCGCCGTGGAGCACGCGGCTCCCGGCGAGCCACTCGTGATCGAGGCTTTATGCGGCGACTTGTGCCTCGGCAGTACGGTCGCGAACCGATACAGACCGGACGTCGGTCACGCTTTTCCGGCATTCGAGAACAGCAAACAGTCCGGGTTCGATCTTGAATTTCGGTTGCCACCGAATGCTGCCGGCGATGTTGCCGACATCCGGATTCAAGTCTCAAGTTCTGCACCGAGCGCGGTACCGCAGGTGCTGCGGAGCGTGCAGCAATTGACCCGTCAGGGGTTCGACACGGCAGTTGCCGCGGCCAGCAAGGTCGATGGTGCGAACCCTCCGGTTCCGTTTCCGCGTGAACTCGTTGCGGTCGTGCAACGGCTTTATCCAAGCGGCGCTGACATCGACTTGTCGCGCGGTGAAGGACAGGAAGAGATGGCCGATCGCATCATCGCACTGGCCAAGGGACCGGAGAGCGCGCAGATCGCCAGTCTGATTCCGTATTTGCGCTTCCTGCGCGCCTGCTGGGCGCATTTTCAATTCGTGTCGCGCTACTTTCCGAACATAAACGCGTCAGCGGCCCCGGGCAGCAAGGATGCTTACAGCAAGCAGAACACGCCCGAAGAGATGCTTTCGATCGTGCATCATTTGTATGTCATGAAGTCGCTGGGAGCGACCGGTGATTTTGCCGAGTTCGGTTGCTTCAAGGGCTTCAGCTCATCGATGCTGAGCTATGCCTGCCAGCTGCTCGGGATACGGATGCATATCTTCGACTCGTTCGAGGGATTGCCGCCCTCGGACTCTTCATACTATCGCGCCGGCGAATTCCGTGGCGACCTCGAAGAGGTGCAACACAATGTCGGAAAATTCGGCGCTCCGGAGGTTGTGACCTATCACAAGGGCTTCTTCTCGGCCTCACTCCCGGTCAGCAATATCCCGGGACTGATCTCGCTCTGGATGGATGTCGATCTGGCATCGTCGGCAACCGACGTGATGACTATCGCCGATAGACTTGATCCGCGGGGCGCTGTCTTCAGCCACGAGTGCGACGCGGATAACTTCGTCAATGGAGAGATCGTCGCGTATCGCGACAGCGTCATTCCATCGATCATGGACCGGTTCTCGGGGTTTGGCGCCCCCGTCACGGGCCGTTTCCTCTTCGGCAACACCGGCGCATTCTGGCGGCGTCGTGAGGGAGTTCCGGTCCTGTCCGCATCTGTGCTGCAAAAGCTTATGTCATCGATCTGACGCCGCGGAACTCCGAACATTCAAGTGATGCGGCGATATTGCCGGCCCGAATGGGAATCGCAGTGCGGATTCTGAACAAGCCGTGTTCCATCGGGCCCCTTCGCTGCGATTCAAGTTTGACCGTTCGAGATCCGGGTAGCCGCAGAGCAGGCCCAAACATTTCATGACGCTCGGGATTGACGCCCGGCGGGAATGCCATTGGCGATATTGCTGCTTCCGGAGCCCCGTGCTCTAATACACGAGCAAGGTTTGTTGTCGATTCCGCCACCAGTTGGCGGCGAAATAGGCCGAAAACCCAACCCGGTCTTGCGGCGAGGGCGGGTTCGGGACTCGTCCAATCGTAGAGCTGTCGGAGCGTTCGTTTCACTATGAACGATATGGGTACTCGGCCAGCGCTGACGCAGCACCACGCCGACCCGCGCGGGGGAGTGCCGGTGGAAGGCATGCTCCTGTCCGGATTCGAACGCGGTATCGAGCTTGAATTCCCGTCTCGCGTCGCTTCTCTCACACGCCTTGGACATATCCCATTTCTGTTTTGGATTGTTGAAACCTCGAGACCGACAACGATCGTGGAACTCGGGGTGGGCGATGGCAACTCCTATTGCGCCCTTCTCCAAGCCTCGTCGCATCTCGGTCTGGAAGTTCGCTGTTTCGGTGTCGATCCGTGGTCTGACGCCGATGGCGAAGACGCGTACCGGTCGCTCTGCGGCTATCACGATCCGCTCTATGGCACATTTTCCACGCTCGTCAGGTCGTCGCACGATGCGGCAACTGCGCACTTCCTTGATAAGACCATCGACCTGTTGCACGTCGCCGGAACGCCAAGTTCGAACTTGACCGCCCCCGAACTTGAGCGCTGGCTCACGCGGATGAGTTCGCGCGGTTTTGTCGTGTTCCATGATATCAATGGGAGTGTCGGGCCAGCGGCGGCTTGGCCGCTCTGGGAAGGCTTGCGCCAGCGTTACCCGACGTTTGAGTTCTTGCACAGCAATGGCCTCGGGATTGCCTACGTCGGCGGCGATCCATTGCCCGACGCGGTGAAACCCCTGTTTGACGGGACGTTGCGAGCAGATCGCAGCCACATGCGCGCGTATTTTGCGCGCCTGGGTCTCGCCGTCCACGAGCACGAAGCGCTACGCGAAGCGCAGGTAAGACTGGCGAGCGCCGATTTGCGTGTCCGCGCACTTGAAAACGAGATTGCGCGAGGCACGCAGGCAAGACTGGCCAGGCAGGACAGGAGCGGTCAGAACCTTCGCCAGCAGATGGCTCTCATCGCGCGACTGCAACGCGAAGTGTCCACCCTTAATCGCAAGAAGATTGCATGGGAACAAATTCTCGAATCGACGTCGTGGCGTATCACGGCTCCGCTTCGTTGGTTGGTCATCAAGATTCGATGGCCCCTGGTCAAATTGGCCACCTGGAAGGACAACTCCAGCGCCTGAATCCGGCACATTGCCATCGGCGTGTGCGCATGTGCGCTGATTCCGGGGCACTGTTGGCAGCAATAATTCGCGAGGTCGATGAGCCAATGCCGAACGGGTTGTGCGAGCGGACTGCTTGCTCATATAGTGAGCGGCGACGAGATCCAACATTGCAGGACTTCGACCCGGGTCGAACGCGAGGCACTCCGCCCGCTGGGTCGCTATTCCATAGCCTCCAACGCCAAGGCCGATGAAGGTTCTTACCTTTCCCCCCGCCCGCGACGATCTACCTTGGACCGGCGAGCGCTTTCTTGTTGGGCGAACCGGGGAAATCGAATTCGAGCACTACCATCGCTATCTATTTGCTACGCAGTTTTGTCGCGGTCGCGATGTCCTGGATATCGCGAGTGGCGAGGGCTACGGCAGCTTCGTGTTGTCCCAGGTCGCCCGACGCGTCAGCGGCGTTGACATCGACGCAGCAAGTATCGAACACGCAAACCGAACCTATGGATCGGAGACTTTGACTTTTATCGAAGGCTCCTGCTCGAAAATGCCAATCCCGACCGGCTCGATCGACGTCGTGGTCAGTTTCGAAACGATCGAGCATATTTACGATCACGAGGGTTTTCTATCGGAAATCCGGCGGGTGTTGCGCGAGAAAGGGCTGCTGATCGTCTCGACGCCAGACCGCCAATATTATGCCAACCCCGTAGAGCCGAATCCGTTTCATCTGCTCGAATTGTCGAAACCCGAATTCTCGCACCTTCTTTCGCAGCATTTCAGCGACGTCACCATCGGCGTTCAGAAGGCGACAAGCGGATCAATTATTCTGCCGAGCGCTCCGGTCACGATCGATACCGAGGTGTTCCTTCGAACTGGAGTTAGCACGTTTGAAACCAACGAAACTGTGGGCCATGCGCCCTTTCTGATCGCAATTGCGTCGAATTCGGCTCTGCCGAGAATTCATTGGGGGCTTCTCGATGATCCGCAATATCTCGAGACGTTGCGTGAGCAACGTCAGAAGGCGGAGCAGCGTTTAAATGAAGCTCGCGCGAACCACGGTTACCAAATCGCACTACGTGACCGACAAGCCGCAAAAGTCCAACGACAGCTTGATGTCGCCGAACGCCGCCTCAACAGTTACGACACGCGAGAAGACTTGCTGGCTGATCGCCGGCTTCTCGAACTGAGTGATATCTTTGATGCAAGTGCCTATCGCGCAATCGCCGGCATCCCGTTGGAAGTCGATGCCGCCGAGCACTATCTGGTCGAGGGCTGGCGTCGCGGCCTCGAACCGGGGCCGCATTTCGAAAGCCGATTTCTCTACCCATACTATTGTTCGGCCGGCTTCACCGGCCCGCCAGCATTGACTTATTTGATGTTGCGCACCAGTGGGCCCGCAGCCTATCGGACGCGCGGTGAAGCCGATGCGGCCGCGTCAGTGGTTCGTAGCAGCGGGTATTTCGACGCTGCCGGCTATGCCAGAGGTTTTGCCGGCATGAGCGGCCTTGATCCAGCACTGCACTATGTGCTGGTGGGCGAATGGCTCGGCTACGCTCCTTCCGCAGCCTTCGATCCGCAATACTACAGCGAGCGCAATCCCGATGTAGCGGTTAACGCGCCGAGTCCGCTTGTTCATTACCTGTTGCATGGACGACACGAGGCGCGCTCGCCAACAGCCAGTGCATCGAGAATTACGTTCGATCTGTCGCGCCTCGACCCCACTCGCCAATCCGTGCTCTTGATTAGCCACGAGGCCTCGCGCACCGGCGCGCCCATCCTGGCCTACAACGTGGCGCTGCGGCTGCGCGAAAAATACAACGTCGTCGCCTTGCTTCTACGGGGCGGCGACTTGGTCGAGGACTTTCAAACCTGCTGCGCGGCGGTGATCGGCCCGCTGACCTATGTGGAATGGCATCCGGTCGAAGCCAAGTATATCATGCGGCGTCTCCTGGACGCGTGCCAATTTACCTATTCGATCGCCAATAGCATCGAATCTCGTAACTTCCTCCCGTGGATTCCGCGTGCCTTTGTGCCAGTTATCAGCCTCGTGCACGAATTCGCATCCTATACGCGGCCGAAGGACTCGATGATCGAGGCGCTGGATTGGGCGACGGAATTGGTCTTCTCGGCCGAACTGACAGCAGCTTCCGCCAAAGCCGTGCATCCGGGCCTGCTGGCCCGGACGATCCATGTGCTGCCTCAGGGTCGCTGCGATCTGCCCCCGGTGGAAACTCGTGAGACATCATCCGAGGACACAGCAAAGCTGCGCCGTTCCATTCGTCCGGAGGGCGCTGAAGATGCCCTGATCGTGCTCGGCGCCGGCTTCGTGCACATTCGCAAGGGTGTCGATCTGTTCATAGCCTGCGCGGTCGCGGTGAAAGCTCTTAAACCCAAACGAATGGTCCGTTTCGTCTGGATCGGACGAGGTTACGACCCGACACACGACGTGGCCTATTCCTGTTACCTCGCCGAACAGATTGCGCGCTCGGGTCTTGATGATCATTTCGAGATCCTCGACGAGGTCGCCGACCTGGAATCGGTCTACGCGGAGACTGATGTCTTCTTCTTGAGCTCACGGCTCGATCCTTTGCCGAACGTGACGATCGACGCGGCCTGTTGCGGCATCCCTGTCGTGTGTTTCGACGGGGCGACCGGCATCGCCGAGATCCTCAATGCCGAGGCTGCGACTCGTTCATGCGTCGTTCCCTATGTTGACGCGGACGCCGCCGCACGCGTGATTGCCGATCTCGCTGACGATGAGACGAGGCGTGCGGACATCTCTGCTGTTCTGCGCCGCGTTGCGGCGGCGACGTTCAACATGGACCGCTATGTCGCTCAACTGGACAAGCTGGGGATTGCCGCCGTCGGCAGAATGCGCCAGCAAGCGTTGGATCTTGCGACGCTTGACGAAGATCCGACGTTCGACCCAGCGGTCTTCCTTCGTGCGGGCTCAGCTGCCGGCTCAAGGCAAGAGGCGATCATTGAGTATCTCGGCTATTGGAGCGCGGTGGGATTGAGCCCTCACGCTTCGCAGAACGCCTCGTTCAGGCGGCCCTGCGCGGGCTTCCATCCGCAAATCTACGCTCGCGAGAATGCCGGCCGCTACGGTTCCCTCGTGAATCCGTTCGCCGACTACGTCCGGAACGCCAAGCCGGCCGGCCCATGGTGCCACGACCTGATTCTCCCCCCGGTCGAGCCTGCGATGCCCACCAAAGGATTGCGGATCGGTTTGCACAGTCATTTCTATTATCCGGAGCTAGTCGCCGACCTGTTGGATAAACTGGCGGCAAACGAGTCCCGTTGCGACCTGCTGCTGACGACCGGGGACGAGGCGAAGGCGACGGTTCTGCGCGGTGCAACGTCAGCATACGCCGGCGGAGAGGTCGTGATCCGGACGGTGCCCAACCGCGGCCGCGATATCGGTGCGTTCCTAACCGTCTTTGGCGACGATATCCCGCGCTACGACGTCATCGGCCATGTTCACGGCAAGCGCAGCATCGAAACCGACGAATTGATGGGCGACATGTGGCGCGAGTTTCTCTGGCAGAATCTGGTCGGAGATGTCTATCCGATGTTCGATATCATCATGGCACGATTTGCGGAGGATGCTGGTCTCGGCTTGGTCTTTCCCGAAGATCCGCATCTGGTCGGGTGGGACGGGAATCTGGATATCGCAACGGATATCGCTGGAAAAATGGGCGTCACGGAGCCGTTGCCGCTGTTCTTCGATTTTCCGGTGGGCACGATGTTCTGGGCGCGGCCGGCGGCCCTTTTGCCTTTGCTGAGCTTGAGACTCGGCTGGGATGACTATCCAAACGAACCCTTGCCGTATGATGGCACGATCCTTCATGCGCTCGAGCGGCTTGTGCCGTTCTCCGCGAAACAGGCCGGCTATCGGTTTGCGGTCACGCACGTGCCGGGGATAACCCGGTGACCCGCGGCGGGAGGTCAGGCGGGGGGCATTTTGTCTCGCCACCAGGCGATCGTTCTCTGCAAGCCAGCCTCGAATGACGTTTTCGGGCGCCACCCGAGCACCTGTCCGGCGCGCCCGATGGACGCGATGGAGATCGGCACATCGACCGCCCGGCCGGGCTTCCAGTCGATGTCGAGCTTGACGGCAAGTTGGCCCTCGATGGCCGCAATGATCTCGCGCACGCTCAAGCCTTGGCCGCTTCCAATGTTGAAGATCCGGTGGTTGCTTTGATCGACCGCAGCGGCGACGAACGCGTCGGCCAAGTCATCGACAAAGACAAAATCGCGAACGACGGAGCCATCGCCCCAAATCTCGATGCGCTGGTTGCTCAAGGCGCGCGACAACATTGCCGCGATAATTCCCTGGTTTCTGTGCGCGACTTGGAAGGGACCGTATGGATTGGTGACGCGCAGGACGCGGAAATCGAGTCCATGAAGATGCTCGTAAAGCGCCAGATATTTTTCGATCGCGAGCTTGCTGATTCCGTACGCGGTAATTGGATTGGTAGCGGCCGTCTCCGGTGTCGGAATCTCCTCAGGACACCCGTAGATCGTTCCGGCAGATGACACGAAAACAATCCGCGCGGCACCGACTTTGCGGCAGATGTCGAGTAATCTGAGCGACGGGATGACGTTCTTCTCAAGGTCTCCGGCCATGTCCAGATTGGCGGACTGGGGGATCGTCGTGTGAACGAGATGGAAGACGATGCTGGCGGGTTCGATGGCGGCCTCAAGACTGCCGGCATCCGCAAAATCGCCTTGGTGCAATTCCGCGCCGGAAAGCGCCTCGGGAAAAGAGCACTGGCGATCGAGGACGCGTACGCGAAATCCGGATTCAACAAGACGACGACATAGGTTAAGGCCAATAAAGCCGCCGCCGCCGAGCACAGCACAAGTACGTCGCTGGTTGATTGCGTGCCTCCTGGGCCCTCGAACTGACAGAGCCGACGCCTTTTGAATATAGCTTTTGCAACAATTTGGCAAACTCGGTGCATCAGGAGTTCCTGCCACCGCGGCACTGGGATTGAAGCGGCGATCACTGCGTGAACAAAATCAAACCACGTCATTCAGTGTGCGGGCGTGTGCATGGAGACGGATGCGATCCATCCGGAAAACCTGCACCGATAGGCTGTTCGTCATCGAGGACGCGGCCCAGCTTCAGCTGTCTGGAATCGCGAATACCTGCCGACCGGCTTGGAGCCCCGTCGCGCCGGGCCCGACACGCGCAAGAAAGGCGATGTTGCCGCCGACCATGCATGGGGCACCTAAGTCGGAGGTAGCGCCCCCCATCGAAATGTGAGAAAAAGTTGCAGCGGGCTCGATCGTTTTGGTTCTGCTGTCGCTGCATTGGCGCTTGGCATGACCTTGCCGAAGCGGCATGACCTTCAGGACTGGAATGCAGAGGAACATTCAATCGACCGTCGGAGAGACCAGATCGCCGATGCGGCAGGCCATCCTTATCCTGGGGATGCACCGGAGCGGGACCTCGGCGCTCGGAGGCGTCGTCGGTGCTCTGGGGGCGGCGGCCCCGAAGACCTTGAACCCTGCGAACTTCGCTAATCCGCGTGGATACTGGGAAAGTGTCCCGCTGATGCATGCGAATGACGAACTACTCGCATCCGCGGGTTCTCGCTGGGATGACTGGCGGCAAATTGACCCTGAATGGGTTCATTCAAATGACGCAAAGCGGCATTATGAAGAGATAAAAAAAATAATTGTCGATGAGTTCGGCGATGAATCGATGATCTTTGTCAAAGATCCCCGGATATGCCGATTTGTTCCGTCCATGTTGTCGATCTTCGCGGAGCTTAATATCAGTGCTGTCGCATTTATGCCGGTGCGCAATCCCCTTGAGGTCGCATATTCCCTCAGGCGGCGAGACAACATTGCGCTGCCAAAATCACTTCTGTTATGGCTCAGACACGTGCTCGATGCTGAATATCATTCGCGACACATACCACGACACTTTCTGGCGTTTGAAAAACTTCTGCTTGACTGGCGATATGAAATGAACCGCGCGGCGGAAAAGACCGGCCTTATATGGCCGGCTCGTTCGGACCGCTCGGATGCCGATATCGACCATTTCTTGACTCAGGAACTACATCATGAAAAATCGACCTATGATGAAATCCAAAATCATCGAGAAATTACATCACTGGTCCGCGAAACCTACAATATCCTGACCTCCATTGCGGCTAACGGTGAAAGCAAGAGTCTGCTCGATCGGCTGGACCTGGTGCGGACGAAATTTGACGAGGGTTGCGAATTATTTGGGGCGGCAGTGGCGGCCGAGGAATTGAAGGTTCGGCAATTGCGCGGAGAACTCCGCGCTCAGGTACACGAAAATCGGAATCGCGCCGAGCGGATGACCGCCGAGCTTCAGCGGTTGACCGCGGAGCTTCAGCGGTCGACCGCCGAGCACGATGCGCTCATCTCGGTCCACAACGGCCTGACCGCCGAGCGAGATGCGCTTGCCTCGGCCCGCAACGACTTGGTCGTGCAGTACGACGCACTCACCTGGGCTCGTGACCGACTGATCGCGGAGCGCGATACCATTCTGGCATCGAGTAGTTGGCGGCTAACTGCCCCGTTGCGTTCCTTGCGAAGGCTGTTCGCCCGATAATTGCAGGTCGCCGACCGCGGTTTCGAGGAGAAGAGGGCCAAGGACATGTCTACGTAAACCCGATGCGGCGAAGAAACAGCAGACGATGCGAAACTCTAGAATTCAGGTCTCTTTCGGAATGCGCTCACGCTCGGGCGACGGAGAACGTTCATGCATATCGCAATCCTGGGTGCCGGCTATGTTGGCCTCGTGTCTGGCGCCTGCTTTTCGGACTTCGGGCACTTGGTTACTTGCATCGATAAGGACAGCAAGAAGATCAGTGACCTCAACGAGAACCGGATCCCCATTTTTGAGCCCGGTCTTGATGCGCTGGTTCAGCGCAACATCGCCGCGGGGCGGCTGAACTTTACGACGGAGGCGGTGCCCGCAATTCGTTCCTCTGACGTGGTGCTGATCGCAGTCGGAACGCCATCGCGGCGCGGCGACGGCTTTGCCGATGTGTCGTACGTCATGCAGGCCGCACGCGAAATCGCGTTCAACCTGGCGCGCTACACTGTCATCGTGACCAAATCGACCGTTCCGGTCGGCACAGGTGACGATCTCCAGACAGCCATCCGGGATTTGCGCCCGGATTGTGATTTTTCCGTCGTGTCGAACCCGGAGTTTCTCCGCGAAGGAGCAGCAATCGAGGACTTCAAGCGTCCCGACCGGATCGTAGTTGGTGCGCAGGATGAGCGTGCGCGCGCCGTCATGCGCGAACTCTACCGTCCGCTGTTCATCAACGAAACGCCGATCATGTTCACCGACCGTTGTACCGCCGAACTCATCAAATATGCATCGAATGCCTTTCTTGCGACCAAGGTGACGTTCATAAACGAGATTGCGAACCTTTGCGAAGCCGTCGGTGCCAACGTGCAGGATGTCGCCCGTGGGATGGGATTCGATGGCCGCATCGGTCCGAAATTTCTGCATGCAGGTCCGGGCTTTGGCGGGTCATGTTTTCCCAAGGACACGACCGCGCTCGTGGCAACGGCCCAGCTTCACGGAACGCCGTTGAGACTTGTCGAAGCTGTGGTCAGCGTGAATCAGGCGCGCAAGGCGCAGATGGTGGACAAGGTGGTGGGCGCCTGCGGCGGGTCGGTGCAAGGCAAAACCATCGCGGTGCTCGGACTGACCTTCAAGCCCAACACCGATGACATGCGTGAGGCGCCGAGCTTGGTCATCCTGCCGGCGCTCGCGGAGAAAGGCGCGGAAATCGTGGCGTTCGATCCGGCTGGAATGAAGGAGGCTTGCAAGCTGATGCCATGGCTGAAAACCGCGCCCGATCCCTACACCTGCCTCGAAGGTGCGGACGCCGTGGTGATCCTTACTGAATGGGATCAGTTCCGCGCGCTTGATCTCGAACGCATCAAGGCGGCGCTGCGCACACCCACGATTGTCGATTTGCGCAACATCTACCGGCCGGCGGAAGTTGCCGCAAAGGGATTGAAATACGTCAGCGTCGGGCGTTGAGACAAAGTATTAGACCGGCCCGGCCGAACCATGGTTGTGTCCGCCGCGCTTGCGGAAAGGAAGGAAACCTGAGTGTCGATCTATCGAGGATTCACCCCTCCGGAATTTGCGAAAATCTTGAGCGAGTTCATCGAAACCCGCACGGATTACCGGGTGCTGAGCTACATGCTCGATGATGACCGGATGCTGGAGTACGCGCAGTCGATCGGTGTCTCGGATTGGCGATTGCGCGACCTCGCCCCGGCTATTCCGCCCTTTCATTTGCGGCAGCTCGTTGCCGCGCACGAAGAACCTGTCTTCCTGTGGACCGGGATGGTGGATGCCGCCTACTTCCTCAGGCTGTTCGCGCACCATGGCGGCATGCAGCAGGGCTCGGCCATCTTCGATTTCGGGTGTGGTTGCGGCAGGCTCACGCGCTATCTCGGCGTGACGGATTACATCCGCACCTTCGCGTCAGACATCAACCCCGGGCTGGTCGAATGGTGCCGTGCCAACCTCTCGACCGTCGATACCCGGCTCAATGGCGAAAAACCTCCGCTGCCGTTCGACGGCGCGGCCTTCGATTGTTGCTACTCGCTTTCGATCTTCACGCATCTGCCGGAAGATCTGGTGAAGCTCTGGCTGGACGAGATCGCGCGCGTCGTGAGGCCGGGCGGCTTGTTCGCCTTCACGACACACGGAGAGCTCACGCTCGAAATCATCGGGGGCAGCGCGCAGCATCAGGACATGTTCAGGGTCACGCCCGCGCGTGCGGTTCAGATCGCGGACGAAATCTCCGGCGGCGGCTACGTGTACCTTCCCTACGAGGGGGATCAGCTGTCGTTCGCCAACGCAGGCAGTGACTACGGCAACACGTTCGTTGGCGAAACTCGCATTCGGCGGTGGTCGGATGAATCCGGGCAGTGGGAGTTCATTGACTTCCGCGCAGGCGGCTTGCGCGGCTGGCAGGACATCGTCGTGCTCAGGCGACGATAGCGCTTTCGGTTAGTCGGCCGGTACGTGAGACGCCTGCCGGTGGCGGGGCCGGCAAGGCCGGATGACCGAGCTCGCATCGCCCATCGTCTGGCGGCCGCGGCGAAGCGTCTTCGCGGATTCCGATGCGGGTAGAGCAACTTAAGGCTTACTCGCAATAGCGTCACAATCGGAGACTAAGGTTGATTGCGCACCAGCCGTTTTCGTTGTAGGGAAATGACCTAAGGTGAGGTCGATCGCATCATGGGCACGCGGGATGCGAAAGATTTCAAAGATCTTTGAACTCGTGATCGACTTGGCGCGACTAACCTACCAGCGTCTTCAGTTGTGGGGCGGCCCTGCAAGATTGCTACAGCGACAACGGCCCAACTGCGGCGCTTAACAAGCACTAACAAGCACTTGGCCTCAAGTTCCAAAAAAGGGAGATGAAAATATGAGAATGTCTGCGTTACCGGGGACCGCAATTCTTGGTGGAATCCTCGCCATTGCGCTGAATGTGATGCCCGCCCAGGCCCAGGCGACCCGCACGTGGGTTTCCGGCGTCGGCGATGACGCCAATCCGTGCAGCCGCACCGCGCCGTGCAAGACCTTCGCGGGCGCCATCTCCAAGACCGCGACCGGTGGTGAAATCAACTGTATCGATCCAGGCGGCTTCGGCGGCCTCACCATCACCAAGGCGATTCAGGTCATTTGCCTGGTGGAAGCTGGCGTCCTCGTGTCCGGAACCAACGGCATCATCGTCAACACACCGGCGAACGCCGAGGTTCTTCTCGAGGGGCTCGACATTGAAGGGCTGAACACCGGCCTGAACGGCATCCGCATCATCAGTGCGGCCAAAGTCACGGTCAACAGAGTGTCGATCCGGAACTTCACGCAAAGCGGCATCAGCCTCGCAGGACCGGCCGGCGCCCGCCTGTTGGTCAAGGACACGCTCATCCTCAGCAACGTTGACGGCATCAATATTGCGGGTGTCTCGGGAGCGAGCAATGTCGCTATCGTCCTGAACACCACCATGGACAATAATTCGGGCTCCTCCATTGTGGTCGCCGCCGGAAGTACGTTGTTCTTGGGTGGATCGGCGCTGGTTGGAAGTGCTGCCAGCGTGGCAAACTCCGGCACGTTCACCTCGTTCGGCAACAATGCGCTGGGTGGCACTGGAACGCCGACCAGCACGAACGCGCTCAGGTAAGCTTCAACATCTTAGACTTTGCATACGTGCGCCGCGACAGGCCCCGAACCCGGAGCCTGTCGCGGTCTGCTTTTGGAGGGCGGCTACACCGATCGGCAGCAGGCCGACTGACATCCCTTCTGCTTTGCGCTAAATTTCAAGTATGACGGCGTCTGAGCGCGCGGGCCCTTTCGAATTGCATGACCCAAGTAATCTTCTCCTTTGTCGTAGATGCACAGCCACACTTCACCTATCAAGGCTATCATCTGGCCCGGTCGATTCTGGAGCACAGCGGTGTCAATGCTGGCGCGATTCATGTGCATGTGACACCGGAAGTTAACGAAAGCGCGCGAGCAGCTTTCACCGGACTTGGGTGCTCTGTAATAGAAATCGCACGTTTCGGAGACGGCCAATATTGCAACAAGATCTTGCAACTTTCTCATCTGCAAGACACGAACTTTGATCTAGCTGTGCTTCTAGACACAGATACTATTTTGACCGCCAACATAATTCCGCATTTAAGAACCGATGCGGTCCAAGGCAAGATCGTCGATCTCCCAAACCCCACACTCGCAACGCTCCAGGAGATTGGAGCGCGCGCGGGAGTGTCTCAATTTCCGAATGTGGTACCGGTCGATGCTGGGCCAGGCGAAACGTTCGCTGGGAACTACAACGGAGGCTTTTACGTCATTCCCAAAAGTTACACCGCGACGATCGCCACGGAATGGCGGCGTTGGGCGCTCTGGCTACTCGACAACCCGGGTCCGCTTCGGCGAGAGAACAAAGAGGGGCATGTTGATCAAGTAGCAATGTGGCTGACGCTGACCGCCAACCGGTTAGCGACAGCCGCAGTGCCGTCCAACCTCAATTACTACGTCCATTTCACTGGACAGCATCACTACTATTCCCCCGATATTCCAATCTGCATGCTACATTATCATGACTCTCTTAACGTGCTCGGGCTGATTGAGCCGCGCGGGGCGTTGACCGACGGGGCGGCTCGCGCAGTAGCACTCGCAAACTCACAGATCGCTCGCGGGTTTGACAATCGCATCTTCTGGAATTTCCGCTATCAAAAATATCCTGAACGAGGCTCGGGTGTGGGCTCGCGCGACGAGCCGCTTCAGTACAAGAGAGCCTTGTTAGAATCCGAGGGAATCGAATCGTCGGCGTCGGTTCTCGACATCGGGAGCGGTGACCTTGAGGTATTGCGTCCGTTCAAGATACGGCAGTATCTTGGATTAGACGTTTCGGAGAATGCCATTTCCGTTGCATCGGCGGCGAGGCCGGACTGGAGCTTTCGCCTGCTATCTGAGGCAGTAGATGCTATTCCCGCAGCCGATCTTGTATTGTGCCTTGAGGTCCTAATTCATCAGACCGATCGGGCAAGCTATCTGCGCCTTATCGAACTGGCTGCGGCGAAGACCCTTACGAAGTTAATCGTGTCGGGCTATGATCGAGAAGAGCCACAAATTCTAGCGAACCATATGACACATTATTATGAACCGCTCGTGGAGTCCTTGGCGCATACCAAACGATTTCGCTCCATCGAGGAAATTGGTGCTCACACAAGTGTGAAGGTCTACCGTTGTTGCGTTTAAGATCGGGGTGAGGTCGCTATAGACAAATGCGCCTAAGTTGCGGCGCGCATATGCGAGTTATCTCGGCCCCTGGATCTGCTTGAGAATGGGCGCTAGCCCTTGAAGAATGACCAATGCCGCAAGCTCGTGGCCTTCGGGGGTCCAATGCGTATCGTTCATGTATAGACACCTGCGGTCGGCTAGTACGGCCGGCAGCACGTCGATCGTTGGGATGCCAACATCGCGGAACATCTCGGTCAACATCGATTGCGGCATCTTGAAATCGTATGCGGCGATGTCCTTGGCCTCAAGGAGGCGCTCCTGCAAGGTTCGACTGACTTGGTTCTCGTCGGAAAGCAGCGCGACTGCCACCGGCACGGAATCTCCTGCCCGTTCTTTGATTCGGCGAATCTGGTTTACTGCATTCTTTGTGCTGTTTCTTTGCGCCGCGCTATCGCGGAGGTGATTGGGCAATCGTGCTCTTTGAATGGCCAGATACTGCTCGGTAAAGTCGTCGCACTGCTTGCGGACGAACGTGTCCAACGCTACCGGCCCGCGGTTCAGCAGGAGTCGTGCCAGATTAGAATGATCGTAAAGGAAGACCTGGAGCTTGATAAAGGGGCGCGTCGCGGCACGCGGGCTTACTCGATGGCCGAGAACTGCCGAATCCAATTGTTCGACGCTCGTGGCGGATTCGAATGTGTCATTGCCGACAAAGAAGCCGACGAGGATTAGGTCGGGCTCAAACCGATATCCATAGTGCTCGAAATATTGCGCGTAATGAAACGGGCCCCAACCGCCCACTCCCGAGTTGATGACCTGGATTCGAGAGCCATGCACGCTCCTTAGCCGTGTCTCCAAAACCTTCGGATACGCCTCTTCCTGCCGTACGTTTGCGCCGACCGTGAACGAGTCGCCCAGCACCAAAATCCTGAAGACACCTGGCGGTTTCGTGAGAGAAACTTCCACGTCACGATGGCCATGGCTGTTGGCGACTGCGGGGATGCCCATTTGATAGTGACCGACACCGCCGGGCCTGAGCCGATACCCGGTGTAGGGATCGGCTTCGAAGTACATGTTTGATTCCATGGAAAATGGGATCGGATAAAGAATGGCCATGCCCAGTTCAAGTGCACCGAGCGTCAATATGCACGCAATCAACGGCACCAGAACCTGGAAAAGTCTTTGCCGTCGGTGTGGAGATTCAATCGCGGTATTCATTTGGGATCGTCACCCGCGGGACACTGCATGCTCAATATTCATGGAGTCAGCGAGTCCTCCGCGATCGCGCATAACGTATGCCCGATCGCGATGTGAACCTGCTGAATGAGCGGCGTGTCGTCGCTGGGTACGAGGACCAGCGCGTCGCAAAGTTCGTTCATCGCGCTGCCGCTCGCCCCCGTGAAGCCGATCACCGCCATCCCGCCCTGCCGCGCGGCCGCGCATGCCGCCAGAATGTTGGGCGAGCGGCCGGAGGTGGAGATGCCGAGGAACACGTCGCCGGGCTGGCCGAGCGCCATGACCTGACGGGAGAAGACGTGCTCGAAACCGAGATCGTTGCCGATTGCGGTCAACACGGAGCTGTCGGTCGTCAGTGCGATGGCGGGGAGGGCGGCGCGGTTCTTCTTGAAACGCACGACCAGTTCGGCCGCAAGGTGCTGGGCGTCGGCCGCGCTGCCGCCGTTGCCGGCGAGGAGAAGCTTCCGGCCTGACTGCAGGGCGCCCATCACGATCTCGGCGGCGCGCGAAGCAGACTGCATCATCGCTTCATCGGCCAACGCGCGCGCGAACAGGTCACGCGCGGATGCAAGGTCGCCGCGAACCCGAGCAAGGTAGTTCAACGCAATGCCCCTTTGGCGTCCCGCGGCGAAAGGCCTGCAGGGACAGATTGGACTAACCGGTTGATTTTACATTCTAACTGCGCAATGAGCACACTGACGATGGCATGTGCAAGGGCCAACCACGGCGGCGGAATGGCTGAATCGGGCGAAGCAGCGGCGGCGGAACCGCACCTCGCGGAGCTCGAGGCGGAAAGCATTGGGATTCTGAGAGAAGCGGTGGCCGCATTCATCCGGCCCGTCCTGCTTTATTCCGCCGGCAAGGATTCATCGGTCCTGCTGCACCTCGCCCGCAAGGCATTCTATCCGGCGCGCATTCGGCTGCCCGTGCTGCACATCGATACCACCTGGAAATTCCGCGAGATGATCGCGTTCCGCGACGAGATCGCGCGCCGGCTCGAACTCGATCTCATCGTCCACACCAACCGCAAGGCGCTTGCTGAGGGCGTGTCGCCATTCGATCGTGCCGACGCAATCTACACCGACCGCATGAAGACGCAGGCGTTGCGCGAAGCCCTGGACGCGGGGCTGTTCGACGCGGCCATCGGCGGGGCGCGGCGCGACGAGGAGAAATCGCGCGCGAAGGAGCGGGTGTTCTCCGTGCGCGGGCCGGGTCATCGCTGGGACCCGCGCCGCCAGCGCCCCGAGCTCTGGCGGCTCTACAACACGCAGCTTGCCGAAGGCGAGACGATGCGGATTTTTCCGCTTTCCAATTGGACCGAGCTTGACGTCTGGCAATACATTCAGCGCGAAGAGATACCGGTCGTTCCGCTTTATTTCGCGAAGCCGCGGCTCGTGGTGCGCCGCGACGGCACGTTGATCCTGGTCGACGACGAGCGGCTCACGCTCCGCCCCGAGGAACGGCCCGAGACGCTTTCCGTGAGGTTCCGCACGCTCGGCTGCTACCCGCTCACCGGCGCAACCGAGTCAACGGCGGCAAGCGTCGGTGAGATCATCGAGGAGTTGAACGAAAGCCGCATGTCGGAGCGGCAGGGCCGGCTGATCGACTTCAATCAGTCAGCCTCGATGGAGCGCAAGAAGCAGGAGGGATATTTTTGACCAGCATGCCGGTCCTGCGTCTGGCGACTTGCGGCAGCGTCGACGACGGCAAGAGTACGCTCATCGGCCGGCTGCTTTACGATGCCGGGCTGGTCGCGACCGACCATCTGACCGAACTCACACGCGAGAGTCTGGGGCGTCCCGCCGGGCCGGAGGGGCTCGATTTCTCGCTTCTGCTGGATGGACTCGCCGCCGAGCGGGAGCAGGGCATCACCATCGACGTGGCGTATCGATACTTCACGACGGCCAAGCGCAGGGTCGTGGTCGCGGACGCTCCCGGGCATCAGCAGTACACACGCAACATGGCGACCGCCGCCTCGGGTGCGCAGGCCGCGCTGCTGCTGGTCGATGCCCGCAAGGGGGTTCTCGCGCAAACGCGGCGTCATGCCATCATCCTGTCGCTCATGGGTGTGCGTCACGTCGCGCTCGCCGTGAACAAGATGGACCTGACGGCCTTTAGCGAAGCGCGTTTCGCGGAGGTCGCATCCGAATTCCGGGCAGCCATGTCCGACTGGGATTTGAACGACGTGACGGCGATCCCGACCGCGGCCATGAGCGGCGCCAATGTCGTCCGTCGCATTCCCGAGATGGACTGGTATCGAGGACCGACACTGCTGGAATGGATCGATACCGTGCCGGGTCCGGGCACCGAACGCGCCCAGTCGTTCCGCATGCCGGTACAATGGGTGAATCGCGCGAACGCCGATTTTCGCGGCCTGTGTGGAACGATCGCGGCAGGCCGCATCCGGCCCGGCGATCAGGTCGCGGCGGCCCGTTCAGGACGGATCGCCACGGTGGCGCGAATCGTCACCATGAACGGCGATCTGCCGGAAGCCGCAGCAGGGGACGCGATTACCCTGGTTCTGCACAACGATCTCGACATCGGGCGCGGCGACATGTTGTTCGATCCGGCGGCGCCCCCCGCTATCGCCGATCAATTCGCCGCAAACCTCATCTGTTTC
>Ga0190272_10000106_pt1 | contig 55381 bp, 38 predicted proteins | sample Popmic504T_FD_133746 | JGI IMG/M metagenome (GOLD analysis project Ga0190272, IMG submission 133746) | Populus adjacent soil microbial communities from riparian zone of Shoshone River, Wyoming, USA - 504 T | ecosystem: Environmental > Terrestrial > Soil > Riparian zone | place: USA: Wyoming...
CCGGCACTGGCGCTGGGTCACGACCGCCTACTGACCAGGATGACAAGAGCCCGGTGACAGGAGACTGTCACGCCGGGATCTGTGGGAGCCGGAGGGTGAAACTCCCTCCGGCCACCCGACCCTGAGCGATCTGGTCGAGATCCTGTCCGTACTGCAGCCAGCCGGCCGCGCCCGGCACGGACACCAGCCACTGGTCGCTCGTCGGCGGCGCGGATCCGTCGTCGGCGAGGTCGCAGAAGATCTCGGTCGCGACCCCGAGGTTGGCGGCGCACAGCCGGCCGAGCGACCTACCGAGTCGGTAGGTTCCGTGCTTGGCTTGCTGTTGGCGCGACTCGTTAAACGCGAGCAGCGCACCGCCGCTGAAGCTGACCTGCTCGTCGCGGGTCTCCCGGAACGTCAGGACAGCGGCTGCCATCCGCCGGGCCAGGTCCGGATCGTGTGAGGCGGCTGGGACAATGGCGTCCGCCAGCCAGGGCAGCACCGTCCCGCCCCACTGTTGAAGTGTGTCGTGGTCGCCGAGCAACCGGTCCACCGCGCAGCGGGCCGCGGCGCTCGCTCCGACCGTGTGCGGGAGTTGGCCGGCGGCGCCTCCGGCCAACTTCTCCATTCGTAGGTGGTCGGAGCGGCATCCATCGAGCAGCGCGGCCACCGCGTGGCCGCGGTCGTCGGCACCGGGATCCCCCACCACGAGCGGTACGCGTAGCTGCAGCCCGACGAGCAGGTCTGTCGCCAAGGCGGCGTCCGCGTACGACGAGCCTGTGTTTTCAGCGAGGCGGCGGGCGAGAATGGCGAGCGGTGGTATCGCCGGCGTTGCGTCGGGCAGCACGGTCGACGCGCGCAGTGCGCCGACGATGTGGTGGACAACCTTCTGCTCGGGCCGCAGCTCATTGGGCTGGTCCGTTCGGCCCGGCAGGGGTTCGAGCGGTACGAGGTCGTCGACCGCCCGGATTACGTTGATCAGCCGCGCTGCAATGGCGAGGGAGGCGAGTACGTGCGTCGACCCGGCGATCTTGAGGCACAGGGGCCAGAACAGCCCGGCGTCGCGGTGCTCCCACAGCACTGCATCCAGCCCGCAACGACCGGGTTGATCGTGCGGGCTATCTCGCCGAAGGTGTGGTAGATCCAGCGGTGCAGCCGCCACCGGCGGACCCGCGTGCTGATCTTCTTCAGGGCTTGGGCGCTGATAGCGGGCAGGAACGCCAGGAACGTCTTGCCGTGGCGGTCCCGCGCCGGGCGTGGCCGGAACGTGTACCCGAGGAACGTGAACGCGGTCCGGTCGAAACGACCGCGCCGGTTGGTGTCCTTGCAGTACACGATCTGGGTCTTGTCTGGGTGCAGACGAAGACCGACCTGGTTCATCCGCTCGGCGATCCCGGCCAGCACCTCACGGGCCTGGGCTCCGCTGTCACAGTGCACGACGGCGTCGTCGGCGTAGCGTTCGAACACCACTCCCGGGTGGGTGCGGGTCAGCCACGTGTCGAACGCGTAGTGCATGAACAGGTTCGCCAGCATCGGCGACACCGCCGACCCCTGCGGGGTCCCACGGTGCCGCGCAGTCAGCGTCCCGTCGGGCAGCTGCAGCGGCGCAGCAAGCCACCGCTGTACATACAGCAGCACCCACCCGACGTCGGTGTGCGCCGCCACCGCTTTGACGAGGAGATCCCATGGCACGGTGTCGAAGAACTTCTCGATGTCCAGATCGATCACCCAGTCGTATCTCCAGCACCCGTCGCCGACATGCTCCGATCGCGTCCAGCGCCGAACGCTGGGGCCGGTAGCCGTAGGAATCCGGGTGGAAGATCGGTTCGAGCTTCTCCTCCAGATGCCGGGCAACGACCGTCTGCGCGACCCTGTCCGCGACCGTGGGCACCCCAAGCAGCCGGGTCCCACCGTCGTGCGGTTTCGGTATCTCCACCGCTCTCACCGGAGGCGGAAAGTAGGAACCCGACGACATCCGATTCCAGATCTTGTACAGATTCCCTGCCAGATCCTTCTCGAAATCCGCCAGGGTCTGCCCGTCCACACCCGGTGCACCCTGATTACCTTTGACCTTCCGGTAGGCCTCCCAGACGTCCCGCTTCGAAATATCGAACGGTTTGCCTGCTGATTCCGGTTTCGTCATCATCAGCTCCTCCCCCACCCGAAACCGGGCGAGGTTGACCATTGATCAACGTCCACAGATGACCCGGCCCCTTCGCTCCACCCCCATTACAGGGGCTTCACAGCTACTACGAGCCGGTCCGCCAGCACACCCCGCACCAGAGCTGAACCCTATCTCACCAGCCGGAATACGGCCGATCCTGTCGGGGTGCACCTTCTCACGTTCCATCCGGGAGCGGCAGATCAGGCTCACGTCGCCTCCATGCCGGACACCACCTGGCCAATCAACGGGCACCCGCCAGGCTCATCCCGGGATGCGAACCATCACCCCGGTTTTGATGTCAACTGTCTTTGTTACGACACGTCCGCAGCGATTCGCTTGCGCTCGTCTTCCTGATCCCCACCTGACACCTCACAGGATGCCTTTTCCTCGATCGCTCACCACGACGGTCTTCAGCCAACGCAGCACGAGGCGGTTTGAAGCCTCCCCCCGCAGGGCGACTCCGAAGGGCCAATTCCTTCATCTCCCGAACAGCATCATCAACCACGAATCCCGCCTACCTCATAGGACTCCCTTCGATGTTCGTGACACACAAGACGGCAAAGATACGCCTGGCGTTATCGAATTCTACTACGGCGAGATGGAGTTGCGCCGTAAGGGTAGCGAACCCGAGAAGTACCTAATTCACGCCTACTGGCTCGTCTCTGGCTACGCTTCTCGCGCCCGGCGGGCGCTACTCACCATCGTCGGATTGGTGATCGTCCTCTCCATCATCTTGAACGCCTGGGCATCGACCGCACAGCAGGCCTTCAACGTTGACCAGGCTCGACCGGGCACCTGGCCAGGTCGTCTACCAAAGTAGCCCGTCTTCCACGGCTTCTCGGACGCCCTCACCTTCTCCGTTCGAGCAGCGACCTCCTTCCTCCGCGGCCCAGATACGTTGCCGTTGACACCGATCGGACACTCAGGAGAGCTGGCCCTCCGGCTCCTCGGACCTGCCCTGCTGGGCCTCACGCTGCTCTCGCTACGAGGACGCGTCGAGCGATAGCCCCAGCAATGAGCCCTGCTTCCCGGCCCCCGAAGAAAGTAATGATGACGAATCACGGTGGCAACGGCAGGCGATCGCGGGGACAAACCAAGCGAGGCTCGGCTTCACTTGGGTCACCCGAGTGCTAAGTAGCGCTGATCGTATTTGCTTGCTGTCGATAGGGATTGGACGTCGCAGCCTCGACGATTCTGGTCACCCCGACACGCACATGGCCACTTCTTCAGGGGGAGCCCACACTGATGACCAGCTTCGGCCCGGCCGCCGGCGCACTCGGCCTACCCAGTAGTTCGCCGCCGTCTCCCGGGCCTGTGGCGCGCCGCACAACGACTCGGCGCCATCGCACAGAGCTCGCTCTCCCCGGGGTTCGAGTGGTCACCCTGTGTTGCTCTGCCATAGACGCGGCGCGGCACGCCGAGCCGGAGGCGCGACCGGAGACAGAGATCATTGCCATGCACGGCCGCTCGGGACACAGCTCAAGGTGCGGCGCGGCGGCGCGGATGCGGCGACACCACCGATGGGCGAGTCGCCAAGGTGGCCGGTTTCGTTGATCAAGATTCGTGTGGCCTGCGATCACGGCAATTGACGATCAACCCGGAAATGCATGGCCGAGTTCGCATGTAATCACCGCGTTCAAATGAAATTCGACAGAAGTCATGACCTGTGCTACAAACGACGCACCCCTGCCGGAATGATCCACCGTGCGACTAAAGTGAGGAATGTTCGCTCGATCGGACTATTGACCTAAGCGTCGCGTCACTCCCATTGTTATTGATCGTGTTCAAGCCCCTGGGATCAATGGAAAAAGGGTCACGTTCCATGCCTTTCTTCGAACCGATCTACAATGCGGTGGTCGCGCGTTCACACACATGCGGAGAACGCGCTGCGGTCGTAGGCGCCGGCGTGACGGTTGATTACGCCGAACTTGTGTCGCGTGCTCGCAGGTTCGCAGCCACGCTGCGCGACCACCCGACCGCCCGGGTCGGCGTCCTCGGTCACCGGCTGGTCGACACTGTGGCCTGCATGCTGGGGGTACATCTTTCCGGCCGTTCGTTCCTTGTCATCGATCCGGGCCTGCCTGATCCTCTGCGGCAGGAATCTGCGCCGACGCCGGCGTCGGGATCGTCCTCGACCCGCGCTTACCCGATCTGTCAGCCGGGCCGGAAGAGCACCGGCTGTTCCCGGCGACCAAGGACCACGAGGCCTATGTCTTCTACACGTCGGGCAGCAGCGCGAAGCCGAAAGGCGTTTCAGTATCCCACGGAACCTCACACACTCGAACTCCGTCAGGGTGGAGGTGTACCATGATCTCGGGCTGCCAACATTTCTTCTGCTGTCACCGTTCTTCTTCGATTCTTCGGTCGCCGGGGTGTGGAGCACCCTCGTCGAGGGCGGCACTCTGGTGATCGCCGACGAGAAGCAACGACGAGATCCATCAACGGTTGCCGAACTGATCGATGCGCACGAAATCACGCACCTGCTCACGGTACCTGCCTTCCATGCCGAACTCTTGCATTTCTTGCCGGCCAGGAGCACGTTGCGCGTCGTCGTCTGCGCCGATGAGGCTCTGTCGGAGAATGTATTGCGACGCCATTTCACCATGCTGGAGGGCGTGCGGCTGTTCACCGAGTACGGCCCGACGGAGTGCACGGTCTGGGCGACCTACCGCCGCTACGACGCGCCGGACAGGTCCACGATCGGCAGGCCGATCCGGGCGTCTCGGTCCGTCTGCTCGATGGAGTGTTGTCCGAGGTCGCCAGGGGCGAGGTCGGGCAGATCGCAGTCTCCGGTCCGACCGTCGCCACGGGCTACGTCGGCGACCCCGTCGGGACCGCCGCCAAGTTCTTTGAGTTGCCCGGCATCGGGAGGACTTACCTCACAGGTGACCTCGGCCGCTGGTCAACCGATGGCGAACTCGAATTCCTCGATCGGATGGACAGCCAGGTCAAGGTCTGTTCGTATCGCTATGTCCGGTGGCATGCAGGCACTCATGCACCGTCCGGAGCAGTGGTCGGCGCTGCGGGCCAACTTCGACCGACTCGCCCGGACCGCTGTCGAGAAGATTCTGCGTTGGACGTCCAGCGCCACGCAGGTGCTGCGCACCGCCACCCGCGACACCGAGATCGCGAGCCGGCGCATTGTCGCAGGGGACCGCGCCGTTCTGTGGTTGACCTCGGCCGACCGAGATGACGACGAGTTCGTTGACGCGGATGTCTTCGACGTCGCCAGAACCCCGAACCGGCACCTCGCACTCGGCGGCGGGCCGTACTACTGCATCGGAAACCTCCTCGCCGGCCTGGAGATCCGGGCCGTCCTGCGCGAGCTCACGACCCGGGTCCACGAAGTGCGCCCCGACGGGCCGTCTCGCCGGCTCGACTCAATCGTCGTCAATGGCCTCAGTGCGCTGCTCGTCCGGCTCGTCACCGACGTCCGGACCGCCGTCCCGGCCTGACCACACCCGACCGCTGGAGGCGGAAGACCGTGTACAAGTCCTATTCGGAGATGCTGTCCGAGCCTCGGCTCATCGACCTCGGCGACGGTATTTATGTGCTGCGGTTCGAGGTCATGAAGGTCACCTCGGTGTACGCCGCGGTCCGCGACCTCCTCACCCGCGGCATCATCCGCCCCGGCCAGACCCTGGTGGACAGCTCAAGCGGAATCTACGGCCACGCCCTCGCGCTGGTGTGCCGTGAGTTAGGCCTCCAGTGCCACGTCTTCGCCTCGGTGGCGGTCGACGCGTCGATCCGCACCCAGTTGAAGTACCTCGGAGCGACCTACGACCAGGTGCCGTCGTCGGAGAGCCTCAAACACGACCAGGAGACCCGAGTGCGGCTCGTTCACCGATATCTGCGCGACAACCCCGACGCCTATTGGATGCGGCAGTACCACGACGACGTGCACTACATCGGGTACAAGCCAGTCGCCGATCACCTGCTCGCTGAGGTCGGACATGGTCCGCTCGACGTCATCGGCGGCGTCGGCACCGGAGCATCGACCAGCGCGCTCGGCCGTTACTTGCGGCGGGCCGATGCGGAGGTGCAGATCACCGGCATCCAGCCGTTCGGCAGCCGCTCATTCGGAGCGGAGTCCATACCGTTGGACGGGTTCATCGTCGCCGGCATCGGCAGCGGCATCCACTTCGCCAACATCGACTACAGTGTCTACGACACCATCCACTGGTTCGACTTCGATGTGTCGGCGGCCGGCTGCCGCGACCTGTTGTCGGCCACCGGCGTGTTCGCCGGCCTCTCCGGCGGCGCAGGCTGGCAGGTGGCCAGGTATTTGCGAGCCACTCGACCCGACCGGGGGCCGATCGTATTCCTCGCTGCCGACCCGGGGCACCGGTACGTCGACCAGGTGTTCCCGTCCGATGGCCCATATATCCCAGACCCCGCGTACCGACCAGTGGTGATCTCCGAGCTGTCCGACATCACCACGCCGTGGTGCACGATGAAATGGGATCGCAAGCCGTTCACCGTGCACGACAACCTGCCCGAACTCGTCAACTTGCACTGACACTCCTTGCCTTCCGCAGATTCCGCCGCCCATCGAACGAAAGGCGCAGGGTGTTGCCGTACCGAATTCTTATCCTGGTATCCGAGGCGGCGAAATTCCGGCTGGACAACCACTCGATCATCCCTAGCGCCCTCTACCGCGAAGGCCACGATGTCTACATCGGTGACATCGACACTCTGTCCATCCACGACTCTCTCGTGGTGTGCGACATGGTGCGGCTGTCCGAGGAGTACGTCTCCGGCAATGATTTCCCGTCACTGATCGAGTCCTACGCGTGCGCCGAGGACTTCGACCTGGTGTGGGCGCTGACCAGCACCCATCCCGACGCCCTCACCGACAACTTCCAGTTGCTGTGGGTGCTTAACCGCCGTGTGCCGTTCGTCAACGACGCGGCGGCGCTGTTCTACCTGAACTCGAAGACCGCACTGGCTACCGCGGTGCCGCCGGAGAACCTGCCAGCCTCGTACGTGTCGAACGACTTCGACTACCTGACGGCACTGGTCGAGTCGGATGGTGCTCGCACGTGGGTGCTGAAGCCGACGAACGAGGGCTGCGGCGCGGATGTCTACTTCATCGGCAAGGGCGAGCGCAACCGGGCGGCACTGCTGCAGGCGGCCACCGGGAACGCCGTGCCACGGATCGAGATGTACGGTCACGACATCATCGGGCTCGCGAAACGCTACGTCGCGGTGCAGGAGTACATCCCGAACGTGCGGGAGAACGAGAAGCGCGTCATCCTCGCCGGCGACCAACCGATCTGCGGATTTCGCCGGTTCCACCACGATCACGACGACCGCGCCAACGTCACCCTCGGCACCCGCTTCGGGCCGCTGGTGCTCACGCCCGACGAAGACGAGTTCGTCCGACGGCTCGGCAAGCGGCTGATGGAGCTGGGCATCTTCTACGCCGGCGTCGACCTTGCCTACCCATACGTCATGGAACTCAACCTGGTGAACCCGGGCGGGCTCAACTACTCCTTGCGGGCCTCCGGTGTTGACCAGTCGTCCGAGGCGGTCAACGCGGTGCTGGATGCGCTGCGTATCGCGGGCCGACTGCCATGAGGCTGCTCGACCCCGATGGCCTGGCCGCGTGGGCGGATTTCGCCGCGACGATAGCGGCCCGACCCGACGAGGAGTGGTTCCTGCGCTGGCTGCACCGCGACAACTTCCCGCACGCCTGCCCGCGATTGCTGTTCGCCGGCGAGGCGGCCGCCGTCGAGACCCAGCTCGCCGCGCTGGTCACCGGCCTGCCACGTCGAGTCTTCGGTGACGAGCCGGATGGGGTGGTGGCGTGGATAAGCTTCGTCGGCATCGCGGCGGCGAACACCGCCCGCCTCGTCACCCTCGACGACGCGGCGATCAACGTCGTGAACACCCCGACGATCGGCCTCTGCGACGGCAAGACAAGCCTTGAATTGGTGACCGACCCGGCCAGCGACGATCTGCTCGATGAGGCCGAGCGCGCCCTCGTCGACGGCCCCATGCTGGCGAGTTTCCGCCTGACTCCGGCGATCGTCGAACGAGCCAGCGCGGACCGGCGCGCCGCCTGGAGTGCAGGCCTGCGTCGGCCTACGCGGCATCGACGTCGCATTCGGACCCGACCACACCGAGCAGGGTTTGGCACACCCTGCTGCACGAGCGCCTCGCCGCGCCCGAGCGGTACGTCTGCCAGGAGATCGTCCAAACCAATTGCGGTGAACCGGCCGGGGCTGAGGTCCCGACGTTGCCAGCTCTCCCTCGGCGTTCTCGTCCTCGGCGGCATGTTCGCTGGTGTCTTCGTTCGACAACTACCCCGCCTTCGGCTACGCCCGATCGGTGTCCAACAAGGCGCGGAGGCATCGGCGATGCTGACGTTGGAGACTGGAGACGAGGCGGCGGCCGGTTCTCCGACCCGCGACGTCACCTGCCATATACCCTTTCAGGTGGCGTCCGGTACTAGCGTGTAAGCTGGATGGCAATTTCGCCATGTCGACTCTCCAAGGTGAGGACAGCTCGATGTCGAGGGATATCCGATGACAAACATTGCCGTCGTCAATTACGGCTCGAAGAACGACTACGCGCGGATGCTCCATGAACAGGCCGGGCAACTGTATATCTTCAGTCACCACGATATAGCCGGTGTCACCGACACCGGCCGATTCGCCCACTACGAGCATGTCCCCGACTGCGAGTTCCTGCCGTATGCTGAGCTGCGAATCCGCCAGTTGGCCGAGGACGTCCGGTTCGACCACGTGCTGACCGACAACGAGTACGACCTCGAACGAGTCGCCCGTATCCGATCCCACTTGGGTCTGCCGGGCCAGTCGGAGGAGAGCGCGCTGTCGTTCCGGGACAAGGTAGTGATGAAACAGGTCGCCGGAAAACGGGTGCGAACGCCGCGGTTCTCTGGCCTGGGCACCTTCACCGACCTGCTCGACTTCATCACGGAAACCAGCTACCCGGTGGTGGTCAAGCCACGCAAGCAGGGCGGCTCGCGCGACATCGTCATCCTCCACGGCAAGGACGACCTCGTCAGGTTCAGCAGACGGCACTGGCGCGATGACTTGATGGTGGAGGAGTTCATCGACGGCCATGTCTTCCACGTCGACGCCGTCCTGGCTGACGGCTATCGGTTCATCTCCTGCTCGCGATACCTACGCACCTGCCTGGGAGTGCTGGCCGGCGAGAACAACGGCTCGATTCAGCTCCATCCCGCCGACCCGGTAGCGGTCGAGCTCGAGTCGTTCCTCGACCAGACGCTGGAGGCGTTCGACACGCCTGATGTGTGCGCGTACCACCTCGAGGTGTTCCGCACCTCCGACGGCGGGCTACTGCTGTGCGAAATCGCGTCGCGGGCCGGTGGAGCACGTGTCCCAGCCATCACCAGGGCGACCTACGGCATCGACCTGCTGGAGACGTGGCTGCGGCTGTCGTGTGGGCTCCCGGTCGCGGCCGTGCCCGGACGGCCACCCGCGATGCTGCACGCGGCGGTCGCCGTCGTGCCGCAGGGCAGGGCGTTACGCGCGCCCAAGCGGCCCCCGTTCGACTGGGTGACGCAGTACGAGGTCAACACCGCGCTCGCTCCCGATGCCGTCGCGCAGAACAGCACATCGAACCTGTGCTTCGCGCTGGTGGAGGGCACACGGTTCGATGAACTGCGGGTGCGGCTACTCGAGGTCGAACGTTGGGTGCTCGACAATCTCGTCGAGGACGACTTGAGATGAGCACCTGGCGGCTGTTGTCGCCGGCGTCGCGGACCCTGCTGCTTGCGGTACTCCTCACCGGCGTTACCACCTTCATGTTCCTGCCGCTGCTCGCCATCGAGCTGATCGCGCAGGGTCTGCGGCCCGGCGTCGTGGGCCTCCTTGTCGGGCTGCTTGCGTTCTCCAGTCAGGGCTTCTCCCTCCTCACCGGCTTCCTCGTCGATCGGTTCGGCCCGCGTGCGGTGACTGCGATGGGGTTCACGCTGCGGATCGCGGGCTACGTCCTGCTCGGGCTCGGTGGTGCTGATCGTCCAGCCCCGCTGGTCGCGGGCATCGTCGGAGTGGGCATCGGTGGCTCGCTGCTCGGCCTGGCGATCAAGACGCAGCTGGTCGCCGTCGGCGACGTGGCCCCGCGGACCATGCTCGCGCTGCGGTCGACGTTCGTGAACATCGGCGTGATCGCCGGGCCAGCGCTGGGCGCCGTGGTCTATCCGCTTGGCTTCCGGTACATCCTGGCCGCGTGTGTACTGTCGCATCTGGTGATCGGCGCGCAGTTACTGCGACGCAGCCACGAGGCGGCACCGCGCAGGACACTGGCCGGAACTGCCGTGCCTTACAACAAGGAGCAGGGGGCGGTCGTCTGGAACCGGTGGCGGTGGGCGGTGCTGATCGTGCTCAGCATGTTCTACTGGGTAGTTTACAGCCAGCTGACCACAGTCGTGCCGATCGTCGCGACGACCATGACCGGCAGCACCGCAGCGATCTCCGCCGTCTTCGTGATCAACGGCCTGACAGTGGTGGCGTTCCAGTACGCATTGCTACGGCACTTACTGCACCGGACGGCGAGCCGGACCCTACTGGTGGTCGGGTTCCTGGCGTTCGCCTGCGCCTACGCGGCGCTGCTGCCGCAGGCCGGCTGGGCGTCGCTCCTCGTGTTCGTGCTGCCGCTGGCCCTCGCCGAGATGCTGATCAGCCCCAGCCTCGACGAACAGGCGGTGCAGGCGACGTCGCTGCGCCGCACGGGCCTCGCCCTGGGCGCGATGAGCGCCGCTGGCGCCGTCGGCAGCCTGCTCGGCTCCAGCGGCGGAGGCCTCCTGCTGGAGGCGCTGCAGGGCGGCAGCGGCACTTGGCTCGTGATTATGGGCGTGTCCGTTGCGGCGGCGTTGGGCGGCCTGCTGCTACCGAGGATGCGGGCGGTCTATGTCTGACCAGCCATTCCTCGTGGTCCTGCTCAACCCACGCGACCTGGTGATCAGGGCGGCGCGCTCACTCGGCCTGGCGATGATCGTCGCTCCATCGCCGGAGGCGCCCGACCCCATCGACCCGCCGGGGCCCGTGCTCCGCAGCCCGTGGACTACTGGCATCGAGGACCTCGTGTCGCAGCTGCGGGCCATGGACCTCCCGGGACGGGCCACCTGCTTCGGCTTCGGCGAGATCGGCTGCCGGGCTTCGGCCGCGGTCAACGAACGGATGGGCTGGCCGGGCAGCGGCACCGCACCGCACGAGCTGTTTCGTGACAAGGCACGGCTGCGCGCCGCCGTCGGCGAGGCCGCCGGCGAGCCGGTCGAGCACGTCGTGTGCCGGACGAAGGACGAACTGCTGCCCGCGATCGCCCGCATCGGGTTCCCGTGCGTGGTGAAGCCGATAGACAGCACCGGCAGTTCCGGCGTGTGCCAACTGGACGGGCGTGACGCCGCCGAGTCGTTCGTCGCCGACCTGGATCTGCAGGGCGCACAGGTGGTGGAGGAGTTCCTGGCCGGCGCCGAGTACAGCGTCGAAGCGGTCAGCTCACCGCAGCACGGACACCGGATCCTGGCAATCACCGAGAAGACAACGGCCGGGCCGCCGCACTTCGTCGAGACCGGCCATACGCTGCCCGCCGCGCTGCCACACGAGCACGAGGCCGCAATCGCCCATGTGGTGACGGCGACCCTCGACGCCGCTGACTACCGCTACGGCGTGTCACACACCGAGGTAATGCTCACCGTTGCCGGACCGCGGCTGATCGAGTCTCACGGCCGGCCTGGGGGCGACCGGATCAGCGACATGCTCGCTCTGGCGCTGGGCGAGGACGTGTTCGAGCAGGCCATGGCGGCTGTGATCGGGCTGCCGGTCGCCGGGGCCCCGACCCGGCGGCGGGTGGCCGGCATCCGGTACGCGACCTTCGATCGCGGCATACCGGCTCCGGCAGTCGACACTGCTGCAGTCCAGGCATTGCCCGGCGTCGTGGAGGCCGTTGTAGTGGTGCCAGCAGGCCAGGTGCCCCCCGAGATCCGCAGATCCGCCGACCGGCACGGCTTCGTCGTTGCGGTAGCCGACACCCGCGAGGAGCTGGACGCGGACCTTGCCCGTGCTGTGCGTGCAGTGACCGCCAGGGCATAACCAGCGGAACCCCTGATCAGCACCTTTGCGGCGCACCGACGCCCCGCTGGATCAGTCTGCGGACCTCGAGCAATTGCAACGCAGCGCTATCGCCCGTGCGCTGCCCGTGCATAGCCCAGCACTTCCTACTGAAAGAGGCGACGGCATCCAATCTGGACATCGCGAACGAGAGTTCTGCAGACGGGCTATTCACACCGGCCGGAGCAGACGGACGACCCTGCTGATCGCGCACTGTCGATTTGCACCGCCGACCGCCTCGTCATACTCCGCGGTGAACGTGCGGTCCAGGAGGCAACCACGGCAATCTGTTCAACTTCAGGGGCGAGTACGCCAGCTACTCGGCTGGCAGACCGGGATCCTGCTCGATGCCAGAGACGCGGCTCAATCGGACAACCCCGAATGGCCCCGTTCGACCATCGAGCTCATCGGTCCATCAGCTCACACAGACCCCGCACGTACCGAACACTTCTACGGTGTGGCTGATCTCGCGGTAGCCGTGCTCGGCAGCGATCCGTTCGGCCCAGCGTTCTACCGCGGGGCCCTCGACCTCGACGGTCCGACCGCACCGACGGCACACCAGGTGGTGATGGTGGTTGGCCGAGCATCGCCGATAGACTGACTCTCCCGAGTCGGTCCGCAAGACGTCGACCTCGCCGGCATCAGCCAGCGTCTGCAGGGTGCGGTAGACGGTGGTCAAACCGATCGCCTCCCCCGCCCGGTGGAGCTCATCGTAGAGATCCTGCGCCGACCGGAACTCCTCGGTGCGATCCAGTAACCGAGACACCGCGGCACGCTGCCTCGTGGCCCGAGGCGCTGGTACCGCCGCTTCACCTTCGCCGTCTCCCATGTTTCACGAACCTCCTCACCCTGCACCGGAATACTCCGGCGTATCGATCCATCGCTGCTCACGCCATTTGTACACGATGATCGTTTCATTCAACAACGCGATCAGTCATTTGTACAGCAAGATCGGTCCGCCACGATCGACCAGTTATCACCCAAATGGCGTCATGCCGCGGCCCTGAGGGACTCCGAAGCGCAGGACCGAGGCCGCGCAGGCCAACTGCCGAGTGTAGCCCCAAGAGACAAATGTGCTGGTAGGAGCATTGCTTGCTAACTCACTCGACACATGCCGCACAAGCGGAAACGGTTTTCATTTTCTTGTAGCTGGCCAACAAATGTTCCTAACACTCAATCGGCCTATCCCCTGGAGCGATGCCCGAGCAGAACAGCAGTCCCCAGCCTCGCCTCTTTGTGCTACAAATGCTCGGTCGCGACACTCATCGCTCATATCACGAGTCAAGGGAGAGAGGCCACAGTGGCTAGCGACCAAAATTGTACCGGCTGCACCGGCTGCCCACCGAACTGCAAGTGCGGGGAGTGCACTTGTAGTAACGGTAAGAACTGTACGTGTCCGACCTGTCAGCACTGCAAGAACTGCGCTGGCTGCCCGTCCGACTGCCTGTGCAGCAACTGCACCTGCTCGCAGGGCAACAGCTGCGACTGCCAGACCTGTTCCCACTAGGTCAGGCAGCTCCACCCGGCCCCACCCCGTGCGGATGCTCCGGCGTGCCAGCCGCCGGAGCATCCGCACGGTTCCGTGGCCACGATCACGGCCACCTGGTGTTCTCGTCGCGCACAGTGTCGCGCCCGAGCACCTCGTGGAGAACGACCCGGCGCAGATCCGAGTTGCTCAGATCCGCGTCGGCAAGGTCGGCGTTGCTCAGGTTAGAGCCCCGAAAGTCCACTCGCGTCAGGTACAGGCCCCGCAGGTTCGCACCGCGCAGGTTGACGTCACGCAGGTCGACCATGCGGCTCCCTCTAGAGCCGTCGAGGTTCGCGGCCCGGAGCCGGCCATCGCTATCCCCGAGAATGGATAGCGCCACCTGCACGGTGTAAGTGCTGCGTCCTTCACCTTCCGGCACGACAGGGCACGAGTCCACACACGTCACGGCCTGCCTCACGTATGCGCTCAATGTCTGGTCCAGCACCTCGAAGTAGGACTGATCACCTTTGGCTGCGGCGTCCACGGCAAGGTTGCGCAGCCCGTACATGCCGCCGACCTGCTCGGCTTGTTTGTCAGAGCCGATCTGCCCGATGGTCTTGACCAGTCGGTCGCTCGCCTGGGTCTCGGTGTTCACCGTCAGCTGCGCGCGAGTGGCCTGTAGCTGGAGATAGGTGAAGGCAACACCCAGGATCAGCAACAGCGCTGCGATCATCTCGAAGTTGGTCCTGCGCAGCTCGTTCTCCACACCGATACGCTGCAGTTCTCCGTCCTGCTGGCTGTTGGGTGATCCGCCCTGCGACTCGCCCCGCTGCCTCCGCCCCACGGCAAGCCGTCCGAGCCGGCGCTTTGGCGCCGAGTAAGCCCACCGCAAAGCCAACAACACCAGAAGGACGCCGACCCCGACTGCCAGGTACGCACCGATGGAGCCCGACAGGTCACCGGTCAACACTTCAACCCCATCTTCAGGTTGTCGACGTTGTAGGTCATCGCAGCGACGTAGTCACGTGGCCGGCCGTCCTCGTCAGCCTCAGGTGCCTTCTCCAACGAGGAGAGGTAGTAGAACTTTGCGCCGGTCTCACTGGCCAGTGCCTCGATCCACCGGCGCTCCGGGTCGGGGTCCTTACCCTGCGGTCCCTTGGAGTGCTCAAGGAAGATCGAGCGCTGAGGATCCCCGGCCCACATCGCCACCAGCTTGTCCGTCTGCTCCCTGGTTATCTGGTGGGCCAGCTCCGCGGAGGAGACCCGGGTGACCGGCAACTGGTCGAACCCGAATGCGTTGGCCAAATACAGGTACGCCGGGTGCTCGGCGACCACCGTCCTGCCCGCGCAGCCGACAAGTCGCTGCGCCAGGTCCCCGTGCAGTTCGGCCAGCCTGTCGACCACTGTATCCGTGCGCTGGTTCAGTTCCTGGGCGTGACGACTCTTGGCCGGTTCGATGGTCGGGGCCCGTTCCACCGCCTTCTGCAGACCTCGTGTGAGCCTGCGTGCGATGGCAACCATCCGTCCGCCTGGGTCGAGCCAGACGTGCGGGTCGCGGTTCTCGACCAGGTGGTCGTCCTCGAGCTCGGGTGGCGCCTCCAGCAGCCCGATGCTGGAAATCTTGCTGATGTCCACGAACTGGTCGGGGCTACTCGCGGCTCGGGCGTCGAGGATCTCCGCCACGTCCCTGGACAAGTTCCCGATGTACATCACGACATCGGCCTTGCGCATCAGGTCGATGTCCTTCGGCTTCGGCGCTTCGTGCGGGGACGACTCGAACATCATCGTCTCACCGACCAACTCGGGGCCGCCGATCTCATCGACGAGCCACTTAAGTGCCCATACATTGACGGCGACCGTCAATCTGGCATCGGACCGCCCATCGGACGCCGGGCCGGGCCGGGCCGATCTGGGCGGCGGAGCGCCGGAGTCGATCACCGGCGGTGGTGCATCACCAAGGACGCCACAACCCTCGATCGCGATCACGACAATGGCCAGCATCAACGCTACCGTTCTCGCGCCCACGTGAACCGCCTCGACGTTAACGATAATGATAGTCGTTTCACTGTAGGTGCTCCGGGCAGCCAGGCACCAGGGGTTCGCGCTACATGATCAACCCTGACAAATGACAAAATTCAGGAGTTGCGGCGCAACACCGTCATCCGGGCCTCGACGCCGTCCAACGACCGGTCGACGGTGTAGCGATAGAAGTCCTCCGCACCCCAGTGATCGAGGCAGGCCGTTGCCATCGACGCGAGCCCACGGCGATCGGTCGAGCCTCGGTAGAGGTTGAGGGTCTGCGCAATCTCCTCACACAGAAACGGCCGGGTGTCTCGGTCATCCTCGATCGCGATGAGCAGTACAGCCGAGTTGATCAGCACCGAGTAGGCTGCAGGTGCCTCGGCGCCCAGCCCGGCCCTGGCCAGGATGCTGACCCCACGGTCGATGACCGCGAGCATGGCCGGGACCACAGGGCCGGTCAACGCCAACCAGCGGGCCACCCCAGGATGCATCCGCAGCGCCACCCGCAAGTTCCATAGAAGCGCCCGGAATGCCTCCCGCCACGGCAGTGACCCGTCGATTGCCGGCACCATGCCGACCACCCGGTCGACCACCGCGGCAATGACCACGTCACGGTCACCGACGTGGTGGTAGACGACGGCGGGCCAGCAGTCCAGTTCGCCGGCCAACTGCCGAAAGGTCCAGTAGTCCAGTCCGTGCTGGCGGGTCAACCGCACCGCGGCGATCACGATCTGCTCGGCGTCCATCGGCGGCAGGTCACGCAGAATGCGCGGCCCCCGCGCCGACTTCTTGTCTTTCATGCGTACTGCCCTTTCCCTCCGCTCCTGGTCACCTCAAGACTGCCGTCAGACACCCGGCAGAGGCGGACCCTGGCCGATCCGCCTGGATATCTCCTCGGAGGCAAGGGACTCGGGGGAGGCGACCATCATCATCACATCGAAGAAGGCCGCGTTGACTACAGGATCGACCATCGCCGCCTGCAACATTCGCTCCCCGAAGCCCACATCGTCGGCGACCGCCGTGGCTGCGGAGTCCTCGGCGAGGGCGAGCACCGCACTGTCGGCGCCCACCGCGACCCCCCAGGCCCAGTCGATCAGGCCACCGAGCTCACGCTGGAACACCGCACAACCGCCCGGTTCTCCGTCTCGGACCGAAAGCCACCGGTCGAGCGCCGTGGCGGACACCGCCGCGACCGACATGCCCTGTGCGTAAACCGGGTTCAGCGTGCAGGCAGCATCGCCCACCACCACGAACCGCTCCGGCCACTTCGGCAGTTCCTCGAAGTGCCAGCGCTGGCTGGCCATGCTGCGGAAGCCGTGCACCGGTCCGGCCGGCATCGCCCTGGCGATGGTGTCGTGCAGCACCGGATGCCGCAGGCTGGCCGCGAACGTCAGAAACCCGTCCTCATCGGTCGGCGGATGGTCGCCCAGGTAACCGAACAGCGACACGATCCACCGGTCGCCCTCCACCTGGATCAACGCCCCACCACGGGTGGTCCGGGGCGGCTGGTTGCCGATCGAGATGCATCGCCAGTCTCCGTCGAAGCCCGTGGGAATGCGATAGAAGCGGCTGCTGTAGCCGGCCCGAGAGTCGACCACCGATCGTCGCGGGGTTTCGTATCCCAGCTCCCGCAACCACGTCGGCGTCTTCGTCGACCGACCGCTGGCATCAACGACGAGGTCGGCACGACATTCCTCGACCCGGCCGTCGTGACTGCGCATCCTTACTCCGACAACCTCGTCCGGCCGATCGGCGAGCAGTTCGACGACGTCGTACCCCTGCCGCAGACGGACCCCAACGAGCGCGGCGACCCGGCGGCGGAGCACCCAGTCCAGCAAATCCCTGCTGGCCGACGGGACGACGTGGGTCGCGGGGAATCGGGTACACCAGCCCGCGGCGCTGAGCCACAGGTTGTCCCTCGGTGCGCCGACCTCGACAGCTCCGGCCTTTACGAGGTCGTCGGTCAGACCCGGCAGCAGATCCTCGAGGGCACGCCGGCCGGACACCATCAACGCATGCAGGTGCTGGCCCTGGGGAAGCCCTCGACGCCGGCCCGGGCGACCGGGGAACGTGTCCCGATCGACCACGGTGACCGCGTCCATGTGCCTGGCCAGTGCCGCGGCGGTGGCGAGGCCCGCGAGGCTGCCGCCGATCACCACCGCGTGCCGACGTCGCGTCATCCTGTCCGCCTTCAAGTCGTTGCGGTCCGAACTCCCCAAGCTATTGAAGAAACGATTATCATTGTCGTCTGGGCCGAAGTCGAGAGCAGCGCCCGATCGCTCGAGTCAGCTCACTGGGGAGGAGCAGCATGGCGCGGCCGACGATGTCGACGGTGGTGGGTGATCTTCACGAGGTAGCGCGGCAAGCGGCCAGGGCCGCGGTGGCCGAGGTCGACACCGCGGCGATGCCTGACCTGGTGCGGGAACTTGATTCGTCCGTGCTGCTGGGCATCGGCGCGTTTCTCGGCTCGTCGACCGGATTGCGCCACGATCGGTGCACCGCTGCCGAGATCATCGCCGACCTGCGCACTGCGCCACGCCATGAGTGGATCCCGCACCACTGGCTGACCGCCCTGACCGCCGGCGGGTTGATTGACCGCGACCTGCAGGGCCGGTTCGGCCGGTCCCGCCCGATCCGGCGTTCCGAGTTGGTCGGGGCCCGCGAGGCCATCGGCCGGACGGTGCACGGGCTCGGTTACCCCGACCGGCTGGCTCACTACCTGCTGGACACGCTGCGCCACCTGGAGTCCCTGCTGCGCGACGAGGTCAGCGCACAGTCCCTGTTGTTTCCCGACGGAGACCTTGCCACCGCGCAGGCGGTCTACCACGACAATCCGATCAACCGCTACCTCAACGCGGCAGCCATCGAGGTCGCCCGCTGGGCGACACACCGATGTCCCGATCGACTGCGAGTGTTGGAACTGGGCGCCGGCATCGGGGCGACCACCGCAGACCTGCTGCCGGTGTTGTCCGGCCATACCATGGAGTATCTGTTCACCGACCTGTCCGAGTTCTTCCTGCAGACCGCCCGGTGGCGCTTCGCCCAGCACCGGTTCGTGCGGTACCACCTGGTCGACTTCGACGCCGACATCCCCCAACAGGTGCCGGACGCGCGACAGGTGGAGTTGGTGGTGGCGGTGAACACGGCGCACAACGCACTGCACGTCGGCGAGCTGCTGACCCGAATCCGCTCGCTGCTGACGCCGGGCGGAGCGCTGCTGCTCATCGAGACGACGGAAGAACATCACCAATCGCTCACCTCGATGCCGTTCCTGTTGTCCGCCAGGCCCGGCCGGCCCCACCCGGAGCGCAGGGATCACCGGGCGGGCACCTCCCGCACGTACCACACTGGCGCAGAGTGGCTGGCCGAGCTACGACTCGCCGACCTGAACCCGGTCGTGCTGCTGCCCGAACCGCAGGACCCGCTCGCCGCCTTCTCGCAGCACCTGGTCCTCGCCCTCGCCTGATCACCCGACCACGAATCGGAGACATCCATGACCGTTTCCCCGGGCCCGGCCGTCGTGACCGATGTGGATCCTGCCGGCGGCACCGCGGCCGTCACTGATGTGCTGATCCACATCTGGGGAGAGCTGCTTGGTCTGAAACCCGATGACATCCCACTCGACACAACGTTCCTGAGGCTTGGCGGCGACTCGGTGTTGGCCGTTCGAATGGCGGCGTTGGTGCGCAAGCGGCTCGGCGTGGTGCTGGCCCTGTCCGACGTGGTCGTGGAGATCACCGTCACCGAGCTGACCGGACTGGTCACCCGGCGGGCCGACGAGGGAACCACGACCCGCGCCATGCCGGTGGAGTTGTTGCGCCGCACGAACCGCGAGGCAGCGTTCCCGCTGCTTCCCCTGCAGCAGGGCTACTTCGTCGGCCAGCACGACGGCTGGGAGCTGTCCTATGCCTCGGCGCACTTCTACGGCGATGTGGCACTGTCCGATGTGGACGGTGACGAGGCGGCCGATGCCCTCGAGGACGCGCTGCAACGGCTCGCCGAGCACCAGCCAGGACTACGTACCCGGGTCACTCCCGACGGTCGACAGTACGTGCTACCTCTGAACGACCCACAGGCTGTGCCACCGCTGCGGGTGTACGACCTCCGCGATGCGGCGCCGGATGAAGTGGCCATCACCCTGGCCTTGGTACGCGAGGAGATGAGTACGACCGGACCGGATCCGCGACACGGCCCGGGATTCGACTTCCGGTTGAGCCTGCTGCCCGGTGACCGCGGCCGGCTGCACACCGGGATGAGCCTGCTCGTACTGGACGGCTGGTCGGCGACCGTGCTCAACCGCGAGCTCCTGACCCTCGCGTCCGACTGGAATGCAGTGCTGGCCCCGCTCGACGTGGACTTCGGTGACTACGTCGAGTCCATCTCCCAGCTGCGTCGGACCGAGGCGTGGGCCGCCGACCGGGCCTGGTGGTGGGACCGACTCGACGGCGCCCCGTACCCGCCGGCTCTGCCGCTGTGCATCGATCCGCGGGACGTGCGGCCCTCGCTGATGGCCACCAGGGAGGCCCGGTTGTCCCCCGGCCGGTGGGCGGCGCTGCGCGACCGGTGCGCCAAGCACGACGTCACCGCGTCGGCCGCGCTGCTCACCGCGTTCTCCGTGGTGCTGGCTGGCTGGGCAGGGCACCGTCGGATGCTGATGAACTCGCTGCAGCTCAACCGGCTTCCGCTGCACCCGGACGTGCACCGCATCGTCGGGGCGTTCGCGTCCACCATGTTGCTACCCGTCGAGCTGGTGCCCGGCCGCAGCTTCGCCGAACTGGCCACGACGATGCAACGCACGTTCACTGAACACGCGGCGCACAACCTCATCTCGGGTGTCGAGGTGTCCAGGGAGTTGGCCCGCCGCCGCGGCACCCGTCGGCCCATCGGTCCCGTGGTGTTCCAGAGCACGCTGGGCATGGACGCGGCCATCGGTGAGCAACACCCGGAGGCCGCCGGACCGCTGGGCGAGATCGGTTTCGACGACTACTACCACCAGCTACGGACCCCGCAGGTGGCACTGGAGGTCCGGTTGTTCGAGCTGCGCGAGGAGATGGTGGTGGTGTTCTCCCTCGTGGAGGAGCTGTTCCACGAGGGAGAGGTGGCCGCGACGTTCGACGAGCTGGTGCGGCTCATCGAAGCACTGGCCGACGGTCCCGGCTGGGACCATTTGGTCGAGCTGCCCGTTGAGCGGGACCCGGCAGCCGATGGGCTTCGGTTGGGCCAGCTCGACGAGCCGGGCGTCGCGGCCGAAGCCGGACCGCTGCGCGACGAGGTCGAAGAAGGCGTCGCCGAGGTGTGGGAAGAGCTCCTGGAGGTCCCCATCCTCGACCGTGGCGCCGACTTCTTCGCCCTCGGCGGTGACTCACTGCTGGCGATCCGCGCGCTGGCCAGGATGGCGGCGCGGACCGGAGTCCGGGTCGGCGTCCGCGAATTCTGGGAGGCGCCCACGGTCGCCGGCGTGGCCGCGGCGGCCAGGACAGTCACAGGATGAGCGGCCCGATCGGAGTCCTCGGTGGCTCCGGCACCGTGGGCGCAGTGGTGGTGGACCGGTTGGCGCGCTGGGGAATCGGGCCGCTGCGGGTGGGCGGTCGCGACCTCCGCCGGGCCAGTGAGGCGTGCGCCAGGGCCACCGTGGACACCGAGCCGGTGTCGGTGGACCTGACGGACCCGACGTCCCTGGCCGAGTTCTGCGCCGGGTGCAGCATGGTGGCCAACTGCGCGGGGCCCTCGTACCAGGTGCTGGACACCGTCGCGCGGGCCGCGTTGTCCGCCGACGCCCAGTACGTCGACGCCGCCGGAGATGTCGTCGCCCTCCGGGCGCTGCGCACCGATCCCCCGTCGGCACTCGACCGACACGCCGCGGTGTTCTCCGCCGGACTGATGCCCGGACTGTCCGGGCTGCTCCCCCGACTGTTCGCCGATGGGGAACCATTGGCCCGCCTGGACATCTACGTCGGCGGTGCGGTGCCGATAGGCGAGTTGTCCGCGGTGGACGCGCTGCTGACCAGAGGCCCGGACTTCGGCACGGCGCTGGCAGCGTGGCGCGACGGCGCGGTGGTGGAGCATGCGCTGCCACCGCTGCGGTCGGTGCTGCTTCCCGGCTTTCGGGACCGGGTGCACGCCTGGCCATTCCTGTCGGTCGAGGCAGCACACCTGGCCTCGGTGCTCGGCGTTGACGAGCTGCGTAACTACACCGTCTACGTGACCGAGAACCTGCCGGCCGCGCTGGCCGAGGCGTGGGCCGACGACCCGGCCAGGGTGTACGAGCACATCCCCGCCGTAATGCGCGCCGCGGAACAGGATGTCGCGGTGACCGGCCGGTACTACGCCATGCTGTTCGACGCGCGGCCACCGGCCGGCCTCGGGCGCCGCCGGCGGCTCCTGCTCGAGACCAAGGACTCCTACCAACTCAGCGGCGTGGTCCTGGCCCTCACGGTCGCCGACGTGCTGGCCGGTCGTGTCCCGGCCGGAGCACACGTCGCCGCCGACGTGCTGGACGCCCGGCATGTGCTGGATCGACTGGCCGGTGATCCGCTGGTGACCAATGTCGAACTAGCCTGACGGCACCGCCGTACCAGCCCGATCATCCCGTGGCGGCAGCCAGCAGCGCCGCGATCACTTCGTCACGATGCGGGACCAGGTAGAAGTGGCCGCCGGGGAAGATCCGCAGCTCGGTCCGCCGGCCGGTGACCCGGTGCCAGCGCCGGGCCAGCGCCGGGCCGAGGTCCGGATCGTCAACCCCGAGGAAGATCGTGATCGGACAGTCCAGCGGTGGCTGCTCGGCCGGCACGTAGGTTTCGATCAACCGGTAGTCCTCGCGCACGTAGCGCACGATCATGGCCCGCAGCCCCGGGTCTGCGAGAATCTCCCGGTCAGTGGCCCCAAGGCGCAGCAACTCCGCGACGACGCCGTCGTCGTCACGGCGGTGCACGTCACCTCCCTGTTCGTCGTACGGGGCCTCCCGCCCCGACACCACGAGGTGACGGGGGGCCGGGCTGCCGATGGCGCGAAGCCGCTGGGCCACCTCGTAGGCCAGGGTGGCGCCCATGCTGTGTCCGAACAGCGCGTACGGCACCGTCAACAGGGGAACCAGTCCGGCTGCGACCTCGCCGGCCGCGTCCACCAAACGCCCCGGCATCGACTCCCCCACCCGGTCCTCGCGGGCCGGGTACTGCACGGCAACCAACTCGACGCCTGCCGGGAGCATGGCCGGCCACGAGGAGAACGCGCTGGCCGCGCCGCCGCCGTGCGGGAAACACACCAGGCGCAGCCGCGGCACGGCTACCGAGCGGAATGTCCGCAACCACGGCGCCGGGGCCTCCACCACAGCCATCGGATCTCCTCTCGCGGTACCACCGGAGCCCTGACAGTGCCATAATAGAGACGATAATCATTTCGGATAAGCTGATCGTGGACGGAAGTCGGGAGGCGAACCGTTGTCATACGACGTCATAGTGGTAGGGGGTGGACCGGCCGGGCTCAGCGCAGCCCTGGTGTTCGGCAGGCAGCGGCGCAAGGTCCTGGTCATCGACGGCGGTGCGGTACGCAACGCGCGCGCGGCAGAGATGCACATGTACCTCAGCCGCGACGGAGCCCCACCGGCGGAGTTGCTGGAAACCGGCCGTAAGGAGCTGACCGCCTACCCCTCGGTGGAGGTGCGGGACGGTCACGTGGTGGCAGCCTCGGGCCACAAGGAGGCGTTCGAGGTGGAGCTCGCCGACCACACCACGGAAAGGGCCAGGCGCCTGGTGCTGGCCACCGGCCAGGTGGACGAGCCGTACGACATCGAAGGGCTGCCCGAACGCTTCGGCCACAGCGTGTTCCACTGCCCCTTCTGCCACGGGTGGGAAGCCCGCGACAAGACCCTTGCGGTCATCACCAGAGAGCCGTTCGAGGCAATGCTGGCGCTCTACGTGGCCGACCGGTTCAGCAACGACGTGGTGCTGTGCACGGACGGCCCGCTGGAGATCCCGGCCGAGATCCAGACCCAGTTGGACGAACGTGGCGTACAGGTGGCCGACGCGCCGATCACCCGACTGACCGGCGAGGCGGACGACCTGACCATCGAATTCGCCGATGGCCGCACTCTGCGGCGCCAGGCCATATTCCACCGGGCCCCCACCCGGCAACACTCGGCCCTGGCCGCACAACTCGGCTGCGAGATCCTTCCCGATGGAACAGTGCAGGTGGACGAACTGCAGCAGACCACCGTGCCGGGCGTCGCGGCGGCCGGTGACACAGCCAAATTGGAGCGTGTCCCTGATGCGACCACGCTGGTCGTGCTCGGCGCGGCGGACGGAGTCCGCACAGCACTGTGGATGGAGACCGATCTGTTCCGGTCCGATCTCGGCCTGGACCCCCCGAGCGCCGGGTAGGTAAGCAGCCGCGGGGTCAACTGGTCACCCGCCGATGCGCCGGAGCGCCTGCCGAGCACCGTTACCCTCGCCGGGCGACGAACAGGCGCACAGCCAGCGCATCGAGCGGGTGACCGACCGGCGGCAGGCACAGCACCGGCGTCAGACCGGCCCGCCGCAGCTCCGCCAGCCACTCGGGACCACCGAGGAAGATCCGGTCCGTCCCGGCCCGTAGGTCGCCCACGCCAGGTAGCTGTCGTCCCGGTCGCGGAGACATCAGGAACTGCAGCGAGATCAGAACCTGGTACTGCTCGCGGCAGGTCTCGACGAAGAGCAACAGCCCGCCCGGCTCCAGCATGTCGCGCAAAAGGCGCAGGGTGCGACCGATGTCATGGGCGTTGTGCAACACGTTCGCGGCCAGGATCAAGTGCCGGCCGGCCTCACCCGGCCCGGCGGCGTTGATGTCGAAAAGGTCGAAACGGACCCCGGACCGGCCGGCGAGACGGGCGCGGGCCTCGTCGAGGAAGAACCGGGAGACGTCGGTGAACAGATAGTCGACCGGCCCCTCCCCCAGCGCCGCCAGCGCGTCAGCGGTACTCGCCCCGACGCCGCCACCCACCTCAGTGACCCGCAGCGGACCGTCCTCATGCGGCCGGGCAGCGGTCCGTACCACCTCGGCCATGGCCGCGTTGATGTACCGGTTGACCGCATTGTCGCGGTAGGCGCCCTCCGCGGTACGCACCTCGCCATCGGGAAACAGCAGCGCCTGCAACGGAATCCGGTCCCGCAGCAGATCCGGCAGGTGCCGAGTGGCTGCGCGGAAGAACCGAGCCAGGTCCGCTGAATAGCCCAGGATGTCCCGGGCGTCGTCGAGTGCACGGTCAGCGGCGGCCGCCTCCGCAGGCAACACCGGGCGCAGGTCGACGAACCGGCCGACGTCGTCCCGACTGAGCCACCCTTCGTCGACCAGCACCGCCAGCCAGCGGCGCAGGATCCAGTGATGGCGCTCGTGCACGTCGAGAGCGGCGGCGATCTCCTGCCAGGTATGGAAACGCCCGGGCCCGAACAGCAGCGGGACGGCCAGCGTCGACGCCATGGCGCACAGCGCGCCCTGGTCCAACCGCCGGGCCAGGTCCGGCGCGCCGGCGAGGTTCCCGCCCACGCGGTCGCCGGCCACGGCCGCCCGCTCGGCCAGCCCCCGCTGGTCGGGCAGACACACCTCGATCGGCAACCCGGCGGCCGCGGGCCGTTCGCGGCGCAGCACTCGACGGGCAGCTTCGGTGAGGCGGCGGGTCACGAACGCCGGAAACGGCTCGTGAGCGTGACCGGGGCGGCCGTCGACCTCGTCAATCGGCACCGTCGCGGCGACGGCAGGAGTCACCACGGCAAGCCCGGTCAGAGCGGTCGGGTCCAAGATCACGGCGGCATCGCGCTCGCGCACCGCCTCCGCGAGTTGGCACGGCGTCACCGCGAGGGGGTGGTCGGTGAGCAGGCGGTTGGGGATGCCCGTGATCCGGGCCGGCCCGGATGTGGACCTGGCCACGACGAGCGGGTCGGCCGCTCCATCCCAACGCACGGTCGCCGTGGCGGTCGGTCCCCCAGTCGGTTCGGAGTCGATGTGCAGCACGGCGTCGAACCGGTACCGGGTGAGTTCGGTGTCAGCGCGCATCAGCTTGGGGTACACGGCGATCCGCACATCACGTCCGGTTCCTGAGCAGGCGTCGGCGAGTGTGGCCGGGTCGAACAACAGCTCGGTATCGGTCGCTGCCCGCGCTCGAGCTCGGCGCTCGATCTCGGTGTCATCGGCGGCCGGGTCTGCCACCCGCTCCAGCCACCGGCAGAAGTGCGGCAACAGGCCGGCGTGCCTCACGTCCCCGATGACGACTATGCCACCCGGCGCCACCAGGCCGACCGCCTTGCGTACCACGGCACGCAGATAGGTCACGTCGGGGAAGCACTGGGTGACCGAATTGAGCAGCACGCAGTCCGGCCCGGTCACCGGGCAGCCCACCTGATCGAGGGCAAGCCGTACGGCACGACCGGCCGCCTCGTGCGCCGCGGCCCGGATGAACACGGCGCGACCGGTCGAGTTGGCGCTCAGGGCGTCCAGGACCGAGGCCGCGACATCGGTACCGACATAGCCGCTCACCCGGTCGCGCAGCCGGTGCGCCAACAGGCCGGTGCCACAGCCCAGCTCCAGCACCCAGCGCGGTTGGTACCGCAGCACCAGATTCACGGTGCCCGCGATCCACTCGCGCATGTGCGCCACCTCGAACGGCTTCCCGGTGTCAGAGGCGAGCCAACCGGAGAGATCGAGGTCAGCGGCCTGCCGCACGGCGGCGCGCGAGTACGTCCAGTCGTACACCTCCCTCCAGTGCTCCAGGTACTCGGCGACCAGAACACCGGGCGGGAACACAGCGAGCGCGGATTCCGACGGTCGGATACGCAGCCCGCCGGGCATGACGACCGCCGAATCGATCCAGGGATCGCCGGCCAGGCACCGCGCCGCCTCGTCGGCGCCCTGGACGGTCACGGTGCGACCCCGGCAGATTCAGCCGACACGGTTGTCCTCCGTTCGATCGGTACTGTCATGGGCGCTGGTGGCGGCGACCAGGCAGCCGTCCTCGACAGTCAACATTCGGTCGGCCCTGGTCGCCGCGAGACCGGCGTCGTGGGTCACCAGCAGCACGGCCAGTCCGTCGCGGCGCAGTTCGTCGAGGAGGTCCAGGACGGCCGCAGCGGTGCCGACGTCCATCGCGGCGGTGATCTCGTCGGCCAGCAGTACGTCCGGGCCGGCTGCCAGAGCACGGGCGATGGTGACCCGCTGGCGCTGGCCGCCGGAGAGCTCCTGCGGCCGGCGTCGGGCGAGGCCGGCGTCGAGACCGACTGCGGCCAGCAGTCCCGGCACCCGTGCCCTGGCCTGCTCCGCGCTCATCCCGCGCAGCACGCGCAACGGCCGGACCAGTGCGACGCCGACCTGGTGTGCCGGGTTGAGGCTCGACGCGGTGTCCTGCATGACGAGTTGCACCGCCCGCAGTTCGTCGCGGGTTCGCCCGAGCAGGCCGGCCGGCAGCTGTGAGCCGTGCAGCCACAACTGGCCGGCGGGCGACGGATGCAGCCCGGCCAACGCGCGCAGCAGGGTCGTCTTGCCGGACCCGGACCGGCCCAGGAGCGCCACCAGCTCCCCCCGCCGCAGATCGACATCCACCCGCTCTACAACGGGAACCCCCCGGTGGGCCAGATGCAGACCGCGGGCGCGCAGCAGCACGTCTGCACCGACCGCCGGCCGGTCGGCCACAGCCGGGAGCACCGCGCGCAATGCGCCGCCAGCTGGAGCGACGGTCAGCACCCGGTCGGCAAGGGCTGCCACGAACCGAGGGTCGTGCGAAACCACCAGCGTCACCGACCGGCCGTCGCCACGGCGCGCTCTGATCGTCTCCGACACCAGGGCGAGCGTCTCCCCGTCCAGCGCGCTGGTCGGCTCGTCCAGCACCAGCAACGGTGGGTCGGCTACCAGCGCACGAGCCAGGGCCACCCGCTGCGCCTGCCCGCCTGACAACTCATGCGGCCGTCGGTACCAGAGCCGCGCCGGGTCCAGACCGAGTCGGGTCATGGTCTCGACGGCCCGACGGCACGCCTGCGTCCGGTCAATGCCGGCCAGTACCGCGTTCTCCACCACCGTGTCCCCGGCCGGCCGCATCGGGTTCATGGCCGGCAACGGGTCCTGATCGAGCACACCGACGGTGCGCCGCCGCCATGATCGCGCGGCCCGACCGGGCGGCACCGGCCGAGTGGCCCAGCGGACCGTGCCGGCCGACCGGGTCAGGCCCGGACCGAGGACGTCCAGCAGCCCACGTAGCACCGTGGTCTTGCCGCTTCCGGAGGTGCCGACGATCGCCACCACCTCGCCGGCCGCGGCCCGCAGCGTCACGTTGCCGAGGATCCGTTCACCAGCGGCGTTCGTCACGGTCATGCCCTCGACCTCGAGCAACGCCGCAGCCGGAGCTGTGGGTCCGATGAGCCCGCCCGTCCGGTCAGCCGGCGCGACGGGGACCGGGCGAGTCACGGCGACCATGTGCCCCAACACGGCCAACACCACGGTGATCACGGTCAGCGCCGCGGCAGGCGCCAGCACCGCCGCCGGGTTCAGCGCAGCACCGGCCAGGTTCTCCCGCAGCATCAGCCCCCAGTCCGGGGCGGGTGGCTGTGGACCGAAGCCCAACAGCGCCAGCGTGGACGCCACCTGCAGGGCGATGACGAACCGTAGTGCGGCGTCGGCCACGGCGAAACCGGTCAGCGCCGGGAGGACCTCCCTGACCAGAATCACCGACGACGGCTCGCCCCGCGCCCGCGCGGCCTCCACGTAGCCGGCATGCCGCACCTGCCTGGTCGCGTCGCGCGCCAGCCGCAAGGTCAGCGGCGCACCGCCGCACACAGTGCCGGCGACCACGGCGACCGGACCTGGTAGCGCCACCGCCAGCACCAACGCCAACAGCAGGAACGGCACACCGAGCAGTAGATCGGCCACGCCGATGAGCAGGCGATCAACCCGGCCGCCCCGCCAGCCCGCCGCCAGGCCACCGGCGAGCCCGGCCGCGGTGGTGACCAAGGCAGCCAGCACCGCGACGAGGACCAGATCCCGTCCGCCGGCCAGCACCCTGGACAACACATCTCGGCCGGCCTGGTCGGTGCCAAGCATGAAATCGCCGCCCGGCGCCACCCAGACCGGGCCGAGCGGGTCGGTTGGGTCGAACGGGGCCAACACACCGCCGGTCACCGCAACCCCGAGCACCATGAACGCCAACCCGGTGAGCAGCCATCTCATCGGCGCCGCCGGTACGGGTCGGTCAGCGTGGCCACCACATCGGCGAGTGCCAGGCCGGCCACGACGACCGCGGCGGCCAGCATCGCCACCGCGGCCACCACCGGGACGTCCCGGGTAGCTACCGAACTCACCAGCAGCTCCCCCAGCCCGGCGTAGCCGAACATCGTCTCGATCACCGCGGCGCCTGCCAGCAGGGCACCGAGTCCGATGGCCAGCACCCGCACGGCCGGGGCCAGCAGGAACGGCAGCACGTGGCGGGTGGCCACCCGCCACCCGGGCACGCCGCGCAGCACCGCGTCACTCACGTGTGGTCGGCGCAACACGTCGGACACGGCGCCACCGAGCAGCCCGGCACCAAACGCGGCGATGGGCAGGGCCAGCGACAGCGCCGGCAGCACCAGCAGGTGTGGCCGGTCGAGCGGTGTGGCTCCCGCCGGCAGCAACGACACCGGCGGCAACCACCGCAGCAACCCGGCGAACACCGTCACCAGTCCTGCCGCGAACACCACCTGCGGTACCGCTGCGACACCGACCAGCGCGCCCGAGCATGCCGGCCGCCGGCCGACCAGCCAGGCGAGCAGCAGGGTCAGCGGCACCATCAGCACCAGAGCACTGCCTGTCAGGGCGAGGGTGGCCGGCAACCGTCGGCCGACCAGATCCGTCACCGGACGGCCGGTGACCAGAGATACGCCGCCATCCCCTCCGAGCAGCCCACCCAGCCAGGACAGGTAGCGCCGCCAGACCGGGCGGTCCAGTCCCAGCTCGACCCGCAGCGCGGCCAGCTGTTCGGCGCCGGCCCGCCCCGACGTCCGGGCCAGCGCAGCATCCGACGGCAACAGGTCAGTGGCGACGAACACCGTCAGCGACACCACCAGCAGGACCAGAACGGCGCGGGCGGTGGCCATCAGTACGGTACGGACGATCACCGCTGCAGCCGGGTCCGTTCGATGAAGTTGCTGTGAAAGCCGGCGCCGGTGGGCAGGTCGTGGACTCGATCCGTCGTCAGGTCAAGCCCGTCGGCCACCCCCCACACCACGTAACCGCCCTCATCGCGCAGCTGCCGCTGCAGCTGCTCCAGCAGGCCACCGCGCAGCTGTGGGTCGGCGGTGGACAACGCCTCCTCGAAGGTGCGGTCCCACGCCGGGCGCTGCCAGGCCGTCTCGTTGGTCGGCGAGCTGCCCAGCAACGACACCCGGGCCACGTCGGTGAACGGAATACCGCCGTAGAAGCCGGTGTAGAAGTCCTGCTTGGCGAACACCGTGGTCCAGTAGGTGTCGGGGGGGTCGGTGACGATCTCCACGTCCACCCCGATCTCGGCCAGCTGGGCGGCGTAGAGCGTGGCCGCGGTGTCCATCCCTGGGTACGACGTGGTGGTGTGCAGCGACACCGCGAGGCCGTTCGCATGCCCGGCCTGGGCCAACAGCTCCCTGGCCCGGTCCAGGTCGCGCTCGCGCTGCGGCAGATCCCGCGGGCTCGACGGGTCGGCCGGGGTGATGAGGTCGTTCCCGACCGCTCCATAGCCGAGGAACACCTTGTTCACCAGTTCCTCACGGTCCACGGCCAGCTTGAACGCCTCCCGAACCCGCGGGTCGTCGAACGGTGGCCGGTCCAGCCGCATCACGAACGGGTACATGGTGACCGTCGGTCGGTGCACCACTCGAAAACCCTGCCGGTCGCCGACCTGGCGGGCCGCTGCCGGGCCGATGTCGGCGGCCACGTCGGCCTGCCCGGACAACACGGCCTGCGTCCTGGCCTGCGGGTCCGGCAGCGCGCGGACCTCGATGCGCCGCAGCTGGGGAGCCGGCCCCCACCAGCTGTCGTTGCGTTCCAGCACCGCGTTCTCCGCGTCGCCGGCGGCCAGCCGGAACGGACCGGAGCCGACCACCGGCCGGTCGAACCCGGCGGTGCCGTCCGGGACCACGAAGGTGATCGACTCCAGCGCCCGCGGCACGTCGGCATACGGTTTGGTGGTGGCCAGCTCCACCGTGTGGTCGTCGACGACCCGGGATGCGGCCATGTCGAACATCTGCAGTCGGCCGAAGTTCTCCGCGGCCTTCTGATGGATGCGGCGCAACGAGAACAACACGTCGGCGGCGCGCACCGGGCGGCCGTCGGAGAATGCCACGCCGGGGCGCAGTGCGACTGTCCACCGGGTGAGATCCGCGCTCGGGGTGAACGTGGTGGCCAGCCGTGGCTCGGTCCGCCCGCCGTCGCCCGGCTTGGCCAGCACGTCGTAGAGCAGCGCGAACCGGATCAGGTCGGACTGGTTGCCGATTCCGCCATGTGGGTCGTTGGTCGCGGTGGCCGGCGCGCCCACCGCGGCGTAGCGCAGGGCATCGCCGCCGGTCGCCTGTCGCTGGTCCGTGGAGCCGCTGCACGCTGTGAGGAGCGCCGCGGCTGCCACGACAACGAGCACCCGGCTTCGTCCTGTCATCATCTGCCTCCTACCAGGATGTCGTTGACGAGCACGGCGTTGACCGCCTCGGCAAGGCGATGCACAGCCGGCGGCCGCAGCAGCGAGTAGTGGTCGGCATCCATCCCGACCACTTCAGGTGGCCGTGCCAGATGACGGCCCCAGCCGAGGTCGGGCAAGCCGGGCGGGGTGTCGTCGACCCCCATGCCGATACCGGAGTTGCGCGGCGACACCTGGTCGGCGCGCACCAGCAGCGTCGCCGTGTCCATCGCGTCGAGCCGCCGCGGCCGGTGTGCGGCCAGCGCCCGCAGATGTCGGCCGAACACGGCCAGCCGGTCCCCCAGGTCGCTGCCGCGACCGAGCAGGTGATGCCGGCGCAGCCGGCCCTCGGCCTCAGCCCGGCGGCGTTGCGGCGGCAGGGCGGCAAGCGCGGCGCTCTCCTCCGGGGTACCCACGCCGAGGTCGACGGCCAGGTAGCCCTCCAGAGCGGCCAGGTGCCGCACCAGCAGCTCGGCGTCCACAGCATCGCCGGTGGACCGATCCACCGGGGTGATGTAGGTGGGATCGTTGGAGTCGAACATGAGCAGCAGCTCCACCCGCTCACCGAGGTCGTGCAGCCGACAGGCCATCTCCTGGCCGAGGCTGCCGCCCATTGACCAGCCACCGAGCAGGTACGGCCCGTGCGGGCGACGCCTGCGGATGAGCCGGACGTAGAGGTCGGCGAGTGCGCTCACGCCGGGCGGTGCCGGCCCGCCGACCAGTTCGGGGTCGGTCACAGCCACGACCTCGACCCGCTCGTCCAGGTGTCGGGAGAGCTCCGCGTAACACAACACATCGCCACCGGAGGGATGCACCAGGAACAGCTCGCGGCCGCCGGTCCCGCTCCGCAGCGGAAGCAGGATGTCCTCCTGGTCGACCTCGGGCACCGGAGAGGCCGTCCAGGCCGCTGGATCGGTGGCCAGGGCACGCAACCGCGCGACGTAGGTGGCGAACACCCGGTCCAGCTCGGCCGCAGGCAGCAGCGGCTCCACCGCGTCCCACTGCAACACCAGTTCCCCACGCTGCACCAGCACCTGATGGTCGAGCCAGGTCTGTGGCGTCTGGCTCAGCGCGTACACCTGCTCACCCACCCACTGCAGATCCCGCTCACCGCCGACCACGTCCTCCAGCCCGAGGGCGCTGGTGAACACGACCGGCACCGGCTCGACCCGCCCGTGCCGGCTGGACCGTTCGGCCAGCACGTCGAGCGCGGAGAACGCGCGGTGGTCCAGATCCGTGAACAGCCGGCGCTGGGTGGCGTCTGCCAGCTCGGCGAAGGACCGTCGGGTGGTGTGGTCTGCTTCGTGCAGCAGCAGCGAGGTGAAGTCGCCCACCACGGCGTCGAGCTGCGAGTGTCCGGCAGGCCGGTCGAACAACGTTATGGTCAGCGCGAACCGGTCGTCACCGGACCACGCGGCGATCACCTCGGAATAGGCGGCGAGCAGCACCGCCGTCCTGGTGAGGCCGCTGGCCGCGGCCCGATCGCACAGGGCTGCCCACTCGTCGCGGTCCAGGCGCGCGGCCCGCCGGACGAATCGCGGCCGCTGCCCGGGGTCACCGAGGGGCAGCGCCGGCGGGCCTGGCAGGGTGTCCAGCCGGGCACGCCAGTAGGCCGCCGCCCGTTCGAACTCCGGCCCGCCGCGCTCCCCGTCCACCGCAGGGACGCAGTCCGCGAACCGCACGGCGGGTTCGGGCAGCGGCACCTCGGGGTGGTGGTAGAAGTGGTGCAGTTCGCGGTTGACGATCCACCAGCTGGCCGCGTCGCACACCAGCACGTCGACACCGATGAACAACCGCACCCGCCCGGTGGGCAGCGTCGCGGCCTGGATCTGCACCAACGGCCAGCGGTCCGACGGGCCGGGTTGGTGGGAGACCCGCTCGCGCAGCCGGAGCAGCCGTTCGGCCCGCCGCGGCTCGGACACCGAGGTCAGGTCGTGCACGCGGATGCGGTAGCGCGGTACGTGGTCCAGCACCTTGATCCGGCCCTGCGCCGTGATGATCGCCCGCAGCATGGGGTGCCGGGCCAGCACCGTGTTCCACGCCCGCTCGTACCGGTCGAGATCCAGATCGGCGCAGTCGTACTCCAGGTAGAAGTGGCAGGCGATGTCGCCCAATTCGTACCCACCGCCGCGCCCCACCCAGTAGGCATGCTGCACCCTGGTCATCGGGAACGTGCCGTCCTCCACCATCGGGACGGCCGGCACCCGGTGCGGGACAACGGGTACCGCGGCGACAGGTGGCGCCGCAGTTCCTGCCGTGATGAGCGCGGCCAGGCCGCCGACCGTGGGAGCGGCCAGCAGGTCACGCAGGCCGAGCTCGACACCGAACCTGTGCCGCAGCACGCCGAGCATCCTGGTGGCCAACAGGGAGTGACCGCCCAGCGCGAAGAAGTCAGCATCAGCGCGAACCACCGGCACGCCGAACAGCTCCGACCACAGGCCCGCCAGCACCGCGGCCGCGCCGGTGAGCTGTTCGTCCCCATCATCGGTCGCACCGGCAACGGGGTCGGTGCTGGCGGCCGGGCGGGGACCGGCGGCGTCCGCCATCCGTTGCCGCAGGTCAGTGGTGGACACCGCGACGACCGGCGGGGCCACGCCGTCCGCGGCGGCCACCAGCAGCCGGTCCAGTGCGGCCATGCCGGTCGCGGCGTCCAGCGCGAAGTCGAGATACACCTCGCGGTCGGTTCCGAGGTGGTCGACCTTCCAGGCGTCCCACACCACGCTCAACCATCGCGTTTCACCGGCACCCGCGGCGGCGGCGAGCGCGTCGAGAAACCCGTTACTCGCCGAGTACGGACCCATACCGATACCGCCGACCAGCGTGCCGGCCGAGGACATCAGCAGCACGGTGCGCGGGCGACGCCCGGCGGGCAGTTCGTCAACCGCCGCCCGCAGCGCCAACGCCCCGGCGACCTTGGCCCGGACGTGGTCGTGCACATGCTCCCGACCCACCGCCCGCATGGGCTCCAGCGCCGCCGTGGCGACCACCCCGGCCGCGTGCACCACGAGGTCGACGGTGTTCGCTGCGGCCAACTCGGCGAGCAGCGCGGCGGTAGCCTGCCGGTCCGCCGCGTCCAGGCGGCGGACCTCGACCGGCAGGTCCCGGTCGACGAACGAGCGCAACGCCGCGGCCCGCTCGGCATCCCGGCTGCCGGCCGCCGGTCGGTCCGGCACACCGGTGCGGGACGTGATCACGATGCGCATGCCCTCTTCGGCCAGGTGCGCCGCCATCGTCAGACCCACCTCGCCGAGCCCACCGATGATCACCGCAACCGGTCGCCCACCGGCCGGCGGTGTGACCGATGGGGACGGGGCCGACACGACCGGCACCGTGGGACGCCAGGAGACGACCTCCCGCACCAGGCGCACACTGTCGCGCACCGCGACCTCGACGCCGGACCGTGGCGTGAAGGCGGAGTCGAGCAACTCCCCCAGTTCGGTCAGCACGACGGGACCGACAGCGCAGGCAGCGCCGTGACCGTCGAGGTCCAGGGTGCGCCAGCGCAGGCCCGGCGTCTCCTGCCCGATGACCCTGGGCAGCGCCCGGACGGCCACCGCCGCCGGCACCGGTCGATCGCCGCCCTGTACCCGCTCAGCGCCGCGGGTCACCTGGAGCAGCACCGTGGGCGGCCGGGCGAGCCGTACGAGCGCGGCGGCCACCTCGGCGTGCGCCAGCACCTGGTCGGTGACCGCATCCGGGTCCTCGGCGCGATCCGCGGCGATGTCGACCACCACGACGACCCCGACGACATCGGCCGCACCGTCATCCCCGGCACCGTCGCCAGCCAGCAGGTCCTCCGCCGACACTGGCTCGGCCCCTGCCGCGCGCAGCGCCGCGCTGAGTTCGTCGGCGGCCTCGCACACCAGCCAACGTCCGGTCAATGCGGCCGGCCGGCCGGCCGGCGGGACCTGGCGCCACATCGGGACCTGCAGCGGTTCGTCGGGGTCCGGGGCCTCGCCCGACGTGGCCTTTCGGGCCGGCGGGTCGATCCACAGCCGCCGCCGCTGAAAGGCGTAACCCGGCAGCGGTACCCGCCGCCGGGCAACCGGGTGCAGAGCGCTGAAGTCCACGTCGACTCCGTGCACCCACAGCTGTCCGAGAGCAGAACGAGCCGCAGCGAGGTCCTGACCGGAGTCATCGGCGGCGAACGTGGTGACCGTCGCACGCAGCGAGGCCAGGCCATGCCGCCGGGCCAGTGCGGCGAGCGTCGATCCCGGCCCCGTCTGCACCAGCACGGCTGGCCGATCAGGAGGCAGCGCCGTCAGCAATGCGTCGGGGAAGCGGACGGGTTCACGGAGCTGACGCACCCAGTACTCAGCGTCACCCAGTTCGGCGGCCACCGCGCAACCGGTGAGGGTACTGATCATCGGCAGCACTGGGGTGGCCGCAGGCAGGCCGGTGGCGGCGTGGCGCAGGTCTGGCAGCACGGGGTCGACGAGCCTGGAGTGTGCGGCCCCGTCCAGGTGCAGGCGGACCGCCTCGATGCCCCGCAGCCGCAGCTCGGCGGCCACCGCGTCCAATGCGTTGTCGCGGCCGGACAACACGTACGCATCCGGCGCATTGACCACAGCCAGATCCACGTCGGGGTGCGCAGCGAGCACATCATTCACGTCCGCGACATCGGCCGGCACAGCGAGCAGTCCGCCGCCCCCGGCGCAACGGGACAGGCCTTGCGACCGGACCGCGACGAGCCGGGCCGCGTCGGCCACCGTCAGGGCACCGCAGGTGACGGCGGCCGCGTACTCGCCAAGGCTGTGCCCCACCACGACGTCGGGCCGTACTCCCCAGGACAGCAGCAGTCGGGCCGTGGCCAGCGACACGGTGAACAGCGCAGGCAGGCCCGACGCCGCTACCCAGGCCCGGTGCCGGATGTCGACGGAACCGCAGTCACCGGTGATCAGATCCCGGATGTCCTCGCCGAGCAGCGGGGTGAAGGCGGCGGCGCACTCGTCGATGCAGTCGGCGAAGCGCTGCTCCGAGGCGTACAGCGTGGCCCCCATGCCCGGATACTGGCTACCGCCGCCAGGGAAGGCAAACACGACCCGCGGCGGGGTGCTCGCCGCTTCGACCGGAACGGCGGCCCGCAGGGCCCCAGCCATGTCATCGGCGGTCGTGACCGCGGCCAGGCGGTATGTAAAGTGCTCCCGGCCGTGTTGCAGCGTGTGCGCCAGGTCAGCGACGGAGCCGACCGGCCGCTCTGCGTGGTCGGCGAGCACCTCCGCCGTGCGCTCCGCGGCCACCCGGCTGTGCGCGGACACCACGAGGACTTGCGGCCGACCGTCGACAGGCGGCTCGACCCTGTGCGATGGCGGACCGAGCACGACGTGGGCGTTCGTGCCGCCGATACCGAACGAGCTGACCCCGGCGTGCGGCGGCGTGTCCCAGTGCCGTGTGGTGGTGACCACATCGAACGGCGAGCCGCCGAGCGCGAGGTGGTCGTTGAGCGGTTCGGCGTGCAGCGACGCCGGTAGTCGCCGATGCTGGATCGCCAGCACGGTCTTGATGAAGGAGGCGATCCCGGCGGCGGAGTTGGTGTGGCCGATGTTGCTCTTGACCGAGCCGAGCCCGCACCACGCCGGACCGACGCCGAAGACCTGGCGGAGCGCGGCCGTCTCGATCGGGTCGCCCAGCTGGGTACCGGTGCCGTGCGCTTCGACGTGACCGATGTCGTGGGGAGTGAGTCCGGCCACCGCCAGTGCCTCGGCGATCACTCTGGCCTGGCCGCGCACCGACGGCGCGGTGAATCCGGCCTTGTCGGCTCCGTCGTTGTTCACTGCCGAACCGTGCACAACCGCCAGTACCGGGTCTCCGTCGGAGAGTGCGTCGTCCAGCCGGCGCAGTACCACCACACCGACGCCCTGGGTGTAGACGATGCCGCTGCCCCGAGCCGAGAACGGCCGCACCCGCCCGTCGCGGGAGAAGATCCCCTCGGCGATGTGCAGGTAGCCGCGCCCCTGCGGCACGGTCAGGGATGCTCCACCGGCCAACGCGGTGTCGCATTCGTCCATCAGCAGCGACTGCACGGCGGCATGCACGGCGACCAGCGACGTGGAGCAGGTGGTGTTCACCGACAGCGCCGGGCCAGTGAGGTTGAGCCGGTAGGCCACCTGCAGCGGCAGATAGTCGACCTGGGTGGCGATCGCGGTCTGGAGGCTGCCGATGGGGTCGGCGCCGCCGCCGGTCGGGTCCCATCGGTCTAGTAGGTTGCTCACCAAGTAGGAACTCTGCATCGCGCCGGCGAACACCCCGACCGCTCCGGCGCCGCGGCCGCCACCGTGCCCGGCCTGCTCCAGAGCCTGCCAGGCGCACTCCAGGAAAAGTCGCTGTTGGGGATCCATCAGGGCCGCCTCACCGTCGGTCAGACCGAATGGCTGCGGGTCGAACAGGTCTTGACCCGTGATCAGCCCCCCGACCGGCACGTAGTCCGGATGGCGCCGCATCCACCGGGGAACACCGCGGGCGGCGAGTTGATCGTCGGTGAACCGGGTGAGCCCTTCCCTTCCGTCATCTAGCAGTGACCAGAAGGCGGCGGCATCCGTTGCACCGGGGAAGCGGCAGGCCAGACCCGTGACGGCAATTGGGGTGGCAGTCATCCTGCGACCTCGGCGGCCATGCGGCGTGCTGTTCTGCGGTCCGGCCGGGCCGGCCGTTGCACGGACTCTTGCGGTGGGGCCGCGGTCGGTGCCGGTCGTTGGTGGCCTGCTCGACGCTGGCTGATCAGCGTGGCGAGGTCGCGCACGGTGGGCCGGGCGAACAGGTCAACCACAGCCAGTTCGGCGTCCAGCTCGGCAGCCAACCGCTTGTGCGCCAGCACCAGTGTCAATGACGTGGCGCCCAGCCGGAAGAATGGGGTGCCCTCGTGGATGGGGGTGTTGAGCAGGTCGCCCATCACGGCGCTGATCGCCCGCACCACATCGGGGTCCGGCTGGCCCGCATCGGCCACATCGCCCAGCCTGGGGCTGGGACCGTCGCTCGCAGCCACGGGAGCCGGAGCCGGACGGACGCGAGCCGGCCGGAGACGGCCGCTCGGGTAGACCGGATCGGCGTCAGCTTCGGCGGGAGTGGCGCCGAGCGTGATCTCCAACAGGCCGGCACGGGTCAGCCTCTCGGTGAGCCTGATCTCGTGCGCCCGCGCATGCTCGTGCGCCCGCGCGCTGAGCTGGCCGGCCTCGACCAGTGCGTCACGTGGCGACAGCCGACCCTGCGTGATGGTCAGGCTGACACCTAGCCCACACGCGGCGGCTTCGTCCAGGATTGCCTCGAACCAACCCCCGACGCCACCCGCCGGTGTGGACACGGCGGTCGCGGGGGGCATGTCAGCTCGACGGGCGGTCCGGGGCAGTGGCGCGGGCACGTCCAGGACCGTCGATCCGTACGGGTTGCGCAGCGCCGCATAGTCGACCTTGCCGTTGGCTGTGGTGGGAAACTCGGTCAGCCAGACGAACCGGCTTGGCACCATGAACTCGGGCAGGCTCTGCTGCAGCAGGTTGATCAGGCCGTCCTCGGCGGGTGGCGCCGTGGCGTCGTTGGCCACCACAAAGGCGACCAACCGCGGGCGCTGGTCCGGACCGGGCATCGACATGCCGACCGCCTTGCGCAACCCCGGCGCCCGGTCCAGTACCGACTCCACTTCGCCGAGCTCGATGCGGTGACCGCGGATCTTCACCTGCCGGTCGACACGGCCGAGGAACTCGATCGTGCCGTCCATCCGCCAGCGGCCGAGGTCGCCCGTGCGGTAGAGCCGCCCCAGCACGTCGTGTTCGACGAAGCGCTCGGCGGTCTGCGCGTGGTCACCGATGTAGCCAGCGGCCAACCCGGAGCCACCGATGTGCAGCTCGCCCTGGGTACCCACTGGGCACGGTCGCCCGTCGGCGTCCAAAACATGGAAGGACTGACCGCGCAGCGCCCTCCCATACGGGATGCTGGTCCACTCAGGCCGCACTTCGCCGATCGGGAAACAGATCGACCAGATCGAACCCTCGGTCGCGCCGCCGAGACTAACCACCTGAGCCTGCGGGGCGAGTGCACGGATCCGGTCCGGCAGCGTCACCGGGATCCAGTCGGCGGACAGCAGCACCAGCCGCAGCGGTCGCAGCGCCTTCCGAGTCAGTTCGGGGTCCACCTCGGCGTACTCGACCAACATCTCCATCAGAGCCGGTGCGGTGTTCCATATCGTGACACCGTGTTCGACCATGAGGTCCAGCCAATGCCCGGGATCGCGCTGGCGGTGCGCGTCTGGCACGACCAACGCACCGCCTGCGCCGAGCACGCTGTAGATGTCGTACACCGACAAGTCGAAGCTGAATGCCGACAAGGCGAGCACCCGATCCACATCGGCTAGCGGGAACCGGTCAGCCAGGTCGTCCAAGGTGGTTCGTACCGCGCGGTGTTCGATGGCCACGCCCTTCGGCCGCCCGGTCGAGCCGGACGTGAAGATGACGTACGCGAGATCCTCGACGGCCGGGCGGACCGGCTCGGCGGCTCGATCAGCGGCCGGCCCGGCATTCAACGTGCCGTCGGCCGCGAGTCGATGCACCGTGACATCGGAAGGCCAGCAGGTGTCCACCTCGGAGCCGACCAGCGCATGCCGCACTCTGGCCTGGGCGCACAGCGACGCCACTCGGGCTGCCGGCCAGGACGGTTCCACCGGGACATAGCCGGCACCTGCGGCGCTGACGCCCAGCACCGCGGTGATCTGTTGCGGGCTTTTGTCCACCGCGACCGCGACGAGGTCATCGGGGCCGATGCCCAATGTCGCCAAGACATCGGCCGTGCGGGACGCCCTGGCGGCCAGTTCGCCGTGCGTAACGACCTGGCCGGTACCGAGCAGCGCCGGCCGGCGCGGAACCCTGATGGCCGTGGTGCGCGCCGGGTCGTCGAGCAGCGGCCCCGCGTCGTCGAACGGGGTGCACGTCAGCGGCTCGTCCGGCTGAAAGCTCGGAACCCAGCCGAGCGACCGGTCACTCCAGGCTGCGTCATCGGTGGCCAGCCGCCGCAACAGGGTGGTGTGCGCAGCGGCCATCGCGTCAACGAAGCCGTCAGGCAGCGCGCCGTCGACCACGTCCCACGCCATCCGTAGCCTAGAGTCCTCGTCCCAGACGATGTGATCCATCAACACCTGTGGGGTCTGGGACACCCCGAACACGTCCTCACCCAGCCACGCTGCAGGCGATCCGTCAGTGCCAGACAGACCCACGCCGCTGGTGAAGACCACGGGGTAGGCCGGGGTCAGGTCGCTCCGGCTGCCGTGCTGACGCAGCGCCTCGATGCCGGACACCGAGCGGTGCTCCAGATCGCTCCAGAACTGGCGGTTCACGGCCGCCGCGTGGCCGCCGAAGCCGGACCAGGCGGCCAGATCCGGCCCGCCGGCCTCTACCAGGACTGTCGAGGTGAAGTCACCGACTACGTACTCCAGACCGTCCGGATCGTCGGCAGTCGCGTCCCGGCGATCGAACAAGGTGGTGTTCAGACAGAACGGCGCATCCGCACCCCACCGTGCCAGCACCAGGCCGCAGGCGGCGAGCAGCACTCCACTGGGGCTGAGCCCGCGCCGGGCGGCCGCCGCCCGCAGCGCCGCCCACTGCAGTGCGTCCAGCTCGGCGGCGTGCCGAACGAACCGCGGAGTGCGGATCTCCTCGGGAAGGCAGGCCCAGGGCAGTGCGGGCCCCGGTGGCAGGTCGGGCACACGAGCGGCCCAGTACTCCTGATCCCTGACTCGGCGTTGCGCCTCGGCCGGAGCGGTCTGTCTGTTCCGCACGAAGTCGGCGAAGGTCACAGCCGGTGTGGGCAGGACAGCGGTCGGGTCGGCGACCAGCGTGCCCCATTCGTGCATCAGCTGGAACCAGCAGCCGAGATCCAGCGCCAGCACGTCCACGCCGAGATAGAGCCGGGTGCGCCCGTCGGGCAACAGCGCCGCGCGAATGTCGAACAGCGGCCCGGTGTCGGTCGGCAGCAACTGATGCGAGCAGACCGACCGCAGCTCGGCAGCGACCTCTTCGGCGGCAGTCGGGGTGGCAGCCCGCAGGTCAGTGATGGGTATGCGGTAGCGCGACACCGACGGTAAGACGCGCTGCCGCACGTCGGCGTCGATGACCATACGCAGCATCGGATGGTGACCGACCAGCCGGTTCCACGCTGCCTCCAGGCGCCGTAAGTCTTCTTCGGGGTCGCCCGGAGGTCGGCGGTCGTACTCGTGGTAGAAGAAGGTGGCGACGCCACCCAGCGGAAACCGAGGATCGCGGCCGACCAGATAGGCAAGCTGGATGGGCGTCAGCGGAAAGGCGTCGCCCCTGGGCTCGGTCGCCGACGTCGCGGTGTCCGGCATGCTGGCGGTGATGCTCCTGATTGTCGCGTCGCCCAGGAACGCCGTCAGTGGTAGATCCAACCCGGCTTCCTCCCGGAGCCGGCGACGCAACCGCACTGCGGTGAAGGACTCCAGCCCCAGCTCGCTGAGCAACGTGTCGGGGTCGGCCTCCTCCCGGGTCATGCCCAACACGTCGGCGACGCAAGTGGAAACCTCGGACAGCGCGGTCGAATCCATGTGTCCCCCAGAACCACGATGGCGGGCGATTCGTGTCTACCTGATAATGAAAACCATTTCTATTGACTGTCCGGGCGACGGACTGGCAACCGTCCGTACCGGTCACGGGTGGGGGTGGCCCACCCGTGACCGACGCGGCTAGCACTCGACGATGAACCGATAGGTCTTGTCGCCGGTGGTGACGCCACCGGCGGCCGTCACCTCGAAGGTCACGTCGTAGGTGCCGCAGTCCTCGAAGGCCCAGTTCGCGTGCTCATGGGCATTGACCGGGAGCGCCCTGGTGTCGGGCAGGCCGTTGCCGCTGTCCAGGAGCACGGTCACCGCGCCGAACATGCCGACGGTGAAGACGCTGAAGTCGGCCGGACCGGACACGGTCTTGAGCCTGATGGTCATCGAGCCCGGCGGGTTGCCGGTGGCACCTTTGCTGTTCCAGCCGAGCCACAGCACGTTCATGCTGGTGGCCTCCGGCTGGCCCTGCGGCAGGACCCAGACCGGGTCGTGGTCGGGACCGAGGAAGTCGTACGCGGGGTTGATCGGCACCGTGGTCTCGGCCGCCGTCTTCACGATCAGCTCCACGTCGGCCGGGTTCCGGTCGATGCCGGCGACGTAGTCATGCAGGTCCAGGGTGAGCGCGCCGCCGCTCCAGTCCACGTCGAGCAGGTCGACGTGACCGGTGGAGAGCTGCACCAGGACGGCCTGCGCCGGCGCGGCCCCGACGAGGCCCACCGCCGCGGCGATGGCGGTCGCCGCCAGGAAACGGCCTCTCATCGTTGGACCTTGACGCAGTAGATGGCGATGTCCGAACGGACCACCTGGTTGGTGGCGGCCAGGGTGCCGCTGACCCGCACGGCCAGCAGGTAGCTGCCGGCGGCCTCGAACGCCCAGTTGGCGTGCACGTGGTCACCCGCGGTGAGGTTGATGGTGTCCGGGGTACCGTTGCCGGTGTCGGCGAGCACCGTCGGGCCCGAGACGCCGACGGTGAAGATGCTGACGTCGCCCGGTCCGATGGCGCCCAGCAGGCTCACCCGGAGCTGGTCACCGACGAAGACCCCGGACTCGACCTCCTCGGCCGCGATACCCGGCCACAGCAGATTCGGGTCCTGCAGCTCGGGCAGGATCCACACCGGGTCACCCGGGTCGCCGAGGAAACCGTAGGCCGGATCGGCCGGAACGGTGGTGCGGGAGCCGGGCTTGGCGACGAGCTGGACCTCGTGCGGTGCGTACTCGATGTCGGCTTCCTCGTCGTGGACGTGGACATCGAAAACGCCGTCCTCAAATGCGACGCCGATGACGTCCACATGGCCCTGCGAGAGCACCACAGGGCCGGTGGCCGAGGCCGGTGTGGCACTGACGACGGCCAGCGCCACCACAGCGGGCAGCATCAGCAGTCGAGCTGACTTGCGCATGTGTAATCCTTTCCCTCATTCGTTGTGCACGACCGGTCGAAGAAAACCGGACGGTTCAGGGAGTGGCGGCGGCCGCAGCAGGAGTACCGGTGGGATCCGACGTGTCGGTGCTGTCCGTGCCACCTGTCGGGACCGGTCTGTGCCGTTGTCGCGCCTTGACGATGAGCCCGTGTCGGGGGCCGAACACCCAACACAGGACGAAGGCCCCGGTCAGCACCAGCACGATCAGGCCGCCGGAGGCCAGGTTGAAGTAAAAGGAGAGATAGAGGCCGATGACCGCACCGACGGCGCCCATCGTGGCAGCGACCAGCATCATCGTCCCGAGCCGGTCGGTGAGCATCCTGGCCGCCGCGGCCGGCGTGATCAGCAGCGCCAGCACCAAGATGTTGCCGACCGCCTGCAACGAGATGACGATGGCCAGGGTCACCATGAGGTACAGGCCGATGTCCAGCGCGAACACCCGCATCCCGGTGGCCGCCGCGGTCTCCCGGTCAAGGCTGACCGTCACCAATTCCTTGCGCAACGCCAGAATGGCGGCCACCAGGACGGCGCCGAGCACCGCGACGGTGACCACGTCGGTGTCGTTCAACGCCAGGATCTGGCCGAACAGAAACGACGCGAGGTCGCCGGTATAGGAGCTCTGGGTACTGATCAGCACGATGCCGAGGCCGAATGCGGCGGCGAAGAACACGCCGATCACGGCGTCCTCCTTGAGCCGGCGGTTCTGTGACACGAGCGCGATCGTCAGCGCCGTGGTCACGCCGGCGACCGCACCGCCGAGGGCCATGTTGACGCCGAGCGCATAGCCCACGGCGACCCCGGGAAACACGGCGTGTGCCACGGCGTCACCGATAAAGGCCATGCCGCGCAGCACGACGAACGTGCCGACCACCGCGCACACGATGCTCGCCATGATCGCCACCGCGAAGGCCCGGCGCATGAACACCAACTGCCACGGATCAAGGAGCCAGTCCACCACGCCCGCCTCCCAGCGCCGACATCAACACGTGCGCCGACGAGCCGCCGAAGGCGCGGAGCCACAGGTCCGGATCAGCCAGCTCGTGCGGCGGCCCGTCAGCCACGATCCGCCGGTTGAGCAGACACAACCTGCTGCACGACGCGGCCGCGGCCGGCAGGTCGTGTGTCGTCATGACCACCGCGACACCGCCGGCGGTCAGCTCGGCCAGAACAGTGGCCAGCACGTCACGGGTGGGCGGGTCGACGCCGGTGAACGGCTCGTCGAGCAGCAGCACCCTGGGCACCTGAGCCAGCGCCCTGGCCACCAGGACGCGCTGCCGCTGGCCGCCGGACAGCTCGCCGAGCGGCCGGTCCCGCAGGTCGGTCATGCCGACCCGGCTCAGCGCTTCGTCCACCGCCGCTCGGTCGCTGGCGCGGGTCCGGCGCAGCAGGCCGATGGCCTGGGTGCGGCCGGTGAGCACCGCGCCGGCCACCGAGATCGGGAAGTCCCAGGCGAACTCGTGGCGTTGCGGCACGTATCCGAGCAGCGACCGTGACCGAAGGGCTGGTGCGCCGTCGACGAGCACCACGCCGGCGGCGAGCGGCACCAGCCCGAGCACGGCCCGCACCAGGGTCGTCTTTCCGGCGCCGTTGGGTCCGAGCACACCGATCAGCTCACCGGGGTACACGTCGAGATCGACCTCGGCCAGTACGGATCGTCCGCCGAGGGTCACCGCAGCACCCCGCACGGACAGCAGTGGACCGCCGGTCACGTGGCCCGCCCGGCACGTCGTCGATGCCAGCGCACCAGGACAACCAGCCCGGCACCCACGACGAGCAGCCCAACGCCGGCCGCAGCGATCACGGCGATGTTGCCTCCGGTGAGCGCGAGCCCACCGCCACCGCCGGCGTCGTTGTCGTTGTTGTCGTCGTCGGGATCGGGCTCACCGAAGGCACTGTTCGGGTCGACCGGACCGACCGCGACGTTGAGGGTGCGGGTGTCGGCGACCTGCTGGCCGGAGCCGGTGGTAGCGCTCATCTCCACGCGCAGCCGGTACACGCCCTGCGCGGTGAACGCCCAGTTGCCGTGGGCGTGCGTGTTCGGCGGGATGGGCAGTTGCTGCGGCAGCGGCTTCGCCGAGTCGAACAGCACCTGCGGCTCGCCGAACGAACCGGTGAGGAACAGGGCGAACTTCCCAGGGCCGTCGACCTGACGCAGCGTCCAGGTGACGTTGCCGGGAACCCCGGACACGACCGCCGGGTCCTGGGTGTTCCATCCGGGCCACACGATGTCGGACTGCTGGGCCTGGGGCAGCAACCAGATCTGTGCGCCGGCCTCGCCGAGGAAGGCGTACTGCGGACCGGCCGGCACGGTGATCTTCGCGGCATCCACCACGTGCAGCACACTGTCGGCCAGGCTGCGCCAGGCCGGCGGGCTCGCGGAGTCGTCACGCAGTTGCACGGTCCAGGCGCCCTTGACGAACTGCGGCCCCATGTCGACGTGACCGCTGGAGAACACCTTGCGGTCGCCGTTTTGCTGGACCTGTTGCTGGGCCTGCTGTTGTTGCTGGGCCTGCTGTTGTTGGACACCGCGCAGCGATCCCGCCGGGACTGCGGGAAGCCCGGGTCCGGCCAGTGACCTGTCGGGCACGAGCACCCGGTAGGTCGCCGGCAGCGTCACCCGGTCACCGCTTGCCGTCGGCACGGTGACGGCCAGGGTGAGTCGGTAGTCCCCCGGCGCGCCGAAGGCCCAGATGGTGCCGGTCCTGGTGCCGGCCGCCAGCTCCATTCTGCGCGGCGCGTCGGAGCTGCCCAGCAGCACGCGCGGAACACCGGCACCGGAGAGGGTGTAGGCGTGGAACTCGGCGGGACCGCGCACGTCGGTGAGCTCGACGATGACAGGTCCATGACCGGTGGGCACGCCGTTGGTGTCCAGTGCTGGAGCCGGGGCGGTAGCCGAGGCGAGCGCCCACACCCGCTCCCCCGGCCGGCCGAGGAAGCCGAACGCCGGGTCGGCCGGGACCTGGCCGACGGTCGCCGTCGCGCCACCGATGATCACGTCGGCCGGATCCCGGCCGGGCGCGCCGGTGCGCACCTCGGCCCGGTCTCGGACCCGCACCGACACCGAGCCACGGTCTGCCGTCACAGCAAGCAGGTCGGCCCCCGCGGTGGACACCTCGGCCGTGGTCCCCGGGCCGACGGTCCGGGCGACCGGACCGGTGGACGGTCCTACTGTGGTGAGCACGAACGCGGCGAGCACGGCGATCGAGCCGACCGTTCCGATTGCGGTCCTCATCGGTCCTTCCCCAGACAGCGCACAAGTTCGTCGGCGTTGTGCCGCATCATGTCCAGATAGTTCGTGACCTCGTGGTCGAACGCATCGCCGTAGATCCGGCACACCTGCACCTGCTGATCGGCGGCCACCCGGCGCAGCACGTCGGCCCGCGCGGCGAGGTTGGGTTCGACGAACACCGCCCGTACCCGCAGGTCGCGGATGACCTCGGTCAGCGTGGTGACCTGGGCTGCGCTCGGCTCCTGCGCCGGGTTCGGCACCACGAAGCCGGCCACCCGCATCCCGTAGGCCTTGGCCAGGTAGCCGAAGGCGTCGTGGGTGGTGACCAGTTGGCGATCGGCTTCGGGGATGGAGGAGATCCGGCCGCCGACGTAGGCATGCAACTCGTCGAGCCGGCCGAGGTAGGCGTCCCGGTTGCCCTCGTACGCCGCCCGACCGGCGGGGTCCCTGCTGATCAGGGTGTCGGTAATGAGCTGCACGTACGCCCTGGCGTTGCGCACGTCCTCCCACAGGTGTGGGTCGATCTCGCCGTGCACGTGCTTGCCCAACACGGCCTGCGGCAGTTGGTGCACGGGGGTGCCCGGCGGGCCGATGAAGGCGAACCGGGCGTCGTCGGGCACCTGCTCCACGGCCCGCTGCGGTACGTCGATCACCACGTCCGGTGCGGCCAGGTCACCCTGCTCATCGGTGCGGGCGAAGACCTGGCCGGTGTCCAGGTCGACAGCGATGTCGGTGTGACCGCGGTCAAGCACCGTCGGCACGCCGACGGACCGGGGGTCCACGCCCACGGCGAAGGTGAACGTGCCGGTGCCCAACGGGCGTGGAGCACTGTCGTCACCGGCATCCACCTCGGCCGTGAACGTCACGCGGTACACGCCTGTCGCGGTGAAGGCCCAGTTCAGGTGGGTGTGCGCGTTCGGCGGCAGCACGGCGATGTCCCTGGCGTCGAGCCCGTCGGTCGAGTCGGTGTACACGTCCGGCTGGCCAAGGGCGTCGGTCAGGTACAGGGCGAACCGGCCGGGGCCGTCCACGGCGGTCACGGCCAGGCGCACGTCGGCGGTGCGGCCCGGGCCCTTACCGCGCACGGCGAGCCCGAGCCAGATCACATCCAGGTCGAGGTCCTCGACCAGCGGGATGAGAGTGGCGCCGTACTGCTCGGCATTCTCGGCGAGGGAGATGTTCGGTGACCCCTCGCGCACGTTGCTGTCGAACAGCTTGATCAGCGCGTGCTCCTCCAGGAGCAGGTGGTTGGTGAACGCGACGTCCGCCCTGACCACCTTGGCCGCGTCGGTCGGGGTCGGCTCGTAGGAGTGTGGGTCCCCGCCCGGCGGCACCACGGTGTCCACCGACACCCGGTCGCCGCCCACCTGGCGGACCAGGTCGGCGATGATCTCCGTGCTGGCCACCACGGTCAGCCCGTCGCCGGTGTTGCCGGCGGCTCGGCAGCCGACGGTCACGGCCACCATCGCCAACACGCCGGCCAGCAGCGCGACACGCGACCTCACGACCGCTCCCCCTGTCCAGTACCGGCCGTGGTCCGCGCCTCGGCCCTACCCAACTCCCTGGCCCGGTCCAGCTCGTCCTGCCGTCGGGCCGCGGCGCGGGCACGGCTGCGGGCGGCCAACCGCAGCGCGACCACCACGGCCGCGGCGAGGACCAGCAGCCACACCGCGGGCCACGGCATCACCCAGAGGGTCACCACCGACTCCGCCGGCGGCGGCTGCTGCCGGGGCTGCCCGGCCGTCTGGGTGATCCGGGCGACCACGGACAGGCGCAGCCACGCGGCCACGCCATCGACGGTCACCGTGGTGCGCACCTGCTCGCCGGGCAGAATCTCCTGCGGCGGCCCGCCACCGGCCGTCCTGCGGCCCAGCCCGAACGGTCCGGACACCTCGACCGCCGGGTTGCTGAGGAGGCGCACGTTGCCGGTGTTGTGCACCACGAACGTCGTGGTCACCGCACCGGAGCGGACCGGGTTGATGGTGCCTTGGTAGGTCGCGGCCATCTCCTGGACACGCCAGGCCGGGGCCAGCTCACCACTGACCCGCAGGTGGAGCCGTGCACCGACGCGGCGATCGACGGTTACCCGCTGGCCGGCGCCGGGGTCGGAGACGGAGACGGAGACCACGATGCCGCCCGCGTGGTCGCCCGGCGTGGCGTTCGCCGGCACCGAGAGCCGGAACGGCACGTCAACCCGCGAACGGGGCGGGATGACCACGGTGGCAGCGTCGATGGCCACCCACGAACCCACGTCGCGGGGGGCCTGCCCTGCCGGTAGCAGGTCGAAACCGCCCTGGTCGGTGGTGAACGCGTCGCTGGCGTACACCGCGACGGTGACCGGCGAGTCGGAAAAGTTGAAGACGCCGGCGTAGTCGGTCAGTTCGGCACCAGGGTCGAGCTTGTACTCGAACGCGACCCGACCGTCGGGTCCGTTCACGCCGGACGGGGCGATACCCCAGGTGATCCGCTCATCCTCTGCCGCCCCGACAGGCTGGGAGAACGGCGCGACCAGCAACAGGCCGGCCAGCGACGCGCCGCACAGCACCACGGCGCGCAGACGTCCACGGATGCGGTTCATCAGGCGTCGCCGTCAGATCGCGGTGATCGTGAGGGTGCCTGCGTAGGCGCCCGCGGCTGTCTGGGTGGGCAACTCCAGCAGCAGGCCGGCACCCAGTCGCGCGGTGCCGATGCCACCGCCGGTCGGCGCGGTCCCCAGCAGAGCGCCTCCGCTCAGCCCGTCCCCGACCAGGAAACCGGTGGGCACCTGCTGGCCGGCACTCACCAACTGGCCGTTGGCCTGAGACAGCACCGTGGGCGTCCAACCGAGGTATCGGCCGCCGAAGCGGACCGACTCTCCGGCGGTGAAGTCTCCGATCTGGCCGGAGACGTTCCATCCAGGGCGCCCGGGCCTGGTGTCAGTCACCGTGACCGGCCGCAGCTCACCACGACTCTCCCAGCGGTCGCCGGCGCCGCCCAGGCGCAGCACGGGCATGACCACTGTGCGGTCATCGGGGTCGATGCTCACCACGAGCGCACCCTGCGACGCGTCGAGAGTGGCCAGGATGAGCTGCGACAGGTCCGGGGCCGGCTCGGCGGCGATCACCAGGGTGACCGGCTCGCTGGCCGCGGCCTCGGTGTCGTCGTCGTGGTACAGGCGGGCCAGGTACCGGCACCCGTTGAGTGCCGCCACCGCGGTGAAGGAGTAGCCAGCCACCTCCTCCCCTGGTATCACCGACCAGTCCGGCGAGCCGGGACAGTTGGTGAACCACCGATACCGATCGAGCTCGGTGGCCGGGCTGGGCACAGCGGTGACCGAGACTTGGCCGCCGGGCCGGTAGCTCGGGAGCATGCCTTGCACAGTCAGGGTCAGCTCAGGGTCTGGGCCGAGTTCCCCGACCACGAACCGGTAGGGCACGAGTCCGGTGGTCACCGTCCCACCGCCGGCCAGGGTGGCGTCGGCACGGAAGGTCACCGTGTAGCTGCCCTCGGCGCCGAACGCCCAGTTCGTATGGGCGTGGGTGCCGACCGGAACGTCGATCGTGTCGGGGGTGCCGTTGGCGCTGTTCCACTGCACGTTGGGGTTGCCGAACGGGTCAACAGTGAACGTGGCAACAGCGCCGGGACCCGCCACCGACACCATGGTCAGCTGGACCTGATCATCGGCGAACGTGCCGGACGACAACTCCTCGGTGTTGTAGCCGGGCCACAGCAGGTTCGGGTCCTGAATCTGTGGCAGCACCCACACCGTCGTGCCAGGTGCGCCGAGGAACCCGTACTCCGGAATGTCCGGCACCAGCACGGCCGCGCCGGGTAGCACCTGGAACGTGACGTTCACTGGATCGCGGGTGACCGGTGGCTGCACGGTGTCGTCGTGCACCGCCAGGCTGAGCGCGCCGTTGGTGTAGTGGACGTCGACAGCGTCCACGTGTCCGACCGAGAGCACCACTTGATCGGCTGCTGCGGCGACGGGAGCTGTGACGATAGCGACAGCGGTGACCACGGCGACGGCGACGGCGCCCTGTCGGAGCATCATCCCCCCAAATACGTTAACGAAAATGATTTTCGTTGCCGAACGCTAGCATGGGTGCTGGGTGCCGTCGAGAGCCAAGTTGGGTGACCCAGGGTGGATATGTACCCGCCGACTTTGACAAGATCGCCCTACTTGGCGGTCAGCTATCCGCGCTCACTTGTCACGTAGCGTGCTCACTTGGATGCAGCGATACGCACCAACAGGCATCACTCAGGGCACTTCGAATCTCCGACAGCACGTTCGCCAGGACCGTCCGATCAGCGAATACATGTCCTCGCCCCCAGTACAGGCCGTACCGGACGTCCACGCTCTGGGCGCACCGCCTGTCCACGATTTGGTCACTCTCGGTTCATCCAACCGCGGGGTCGTGCGCGCCTGGACGACCATCAGCGCAGCAGGAAGTGGCACCAACGCCGATACCCATGGACAACCAGTGCTGGACGAGGTCGCGGAGTACGCACACCACTCCTGCGCCCCGGGCCCGCCCCTGAACGGTGAACACCACCGGGACGGCCCCCGCTCGCTTCGCGGGGCGGCAGCGGTAGGCGGAGCGTACGACCGTCGAAGGTGGAAATCCGACCAGATGAGGCTCGGTCATCCGCCATCCTACAGGGCCGCCGGCCGACACTCTCAGCAGTTGCAGGGGCGATTCGTCAGGTCAAGGAGCATGATCTCGGCCGAGACTCCAGCCACCGGACCAACTACGGGCGTCGGACGGTAGCTGGCGCTGGCCCGTTCGGACGCTCCTGCGCGCTCGCCATCACGGCCTCAGCATTGAGTGTGGCACTCTGTCGGAAACAGTAATCATTGTCGTTCGTTGCGGTGATGCCGTCCGCCACCAGGTCCACGATGTCGTCAGCTCGCCCGCGATGGAGGTTTCATCCAGGTGCCCAGCGCCGATCCTGCCGTCATAACCCGATGGACTGCCTCGTGAGCAACGACACCGAGGCCCGGCACCGGGCCGGCTCAACGCGACCCGATGATCGAACCCGGCGGATCACCTCGCTGGAGGTGTTCTGCGCCATCATCATCCTGGCGATCATCTTCAGCGGCCCGTTGAGCCGGCTGCTCAGCGGGCCCGGGATACAGACCGGCGCCACCGTGTTCGTCGCGGTGTGCGTGCAGGCCCTGCCGTTCCTCGTGCTCGGCGTGCTGCTGTCAGGACTGATCGCGGCGTTCGTGCCGCCGAGCGTGTTCCGCAAGCTACTACCGAGCAACCAGAACGCCGCGGTGCCGATCGCCGGACTGGCCGGGGTGGCGTTGCCGGGTTGCGAGTGCGCGTCGGTGCCGGTGGCCCGGCGGCTGATGCAGCAAGGGGTGCCGCCGGCCGCCGCGCTGACGTTCCTGCTGGCCGCGCCCGCGGTCAACCCGGTGGTGCTGGTCGCCACCGCGGTGGCGTTCCCGGCGGAGCCCCGCATGGTGTTGGCCCGCTTCCTGGGCTCCATGGGCACCGCGGTGGTCATGGGCTGGCTGTGGGCGAGATTCGGCAACCTCAACTGGATCGCGGAACGGGCCAGGCGCCGCTCCGAGCCGCGTCCGGGTGTGTCCCGGTGGGAGGTGTTCACCGAGACGGCGCGACACGATCTCGCCGAAGCCGGCGGATTCCTGGTACTCGGCGCGCTGATGGCGGCGGCACTGAACGTCCTCGTACCGGCGTCGGTGTTCACCTCCCTGTCCGGGCAGATCGTGGTCGGTGTGCTGGTGATGGCCGTACTCGCGGTAGTGCTCGCGCTGTGCAGCGAGGCGGACGCGTTTATCGCAGCGTCGCTGTCCATGCTGCCGCTGCTGCCCCGGCTGGTCTTCCTTGTGGTCGGGCCGGCGATCGACGTCAAACTGTTCGCGTTGCAGTCCGGCACGTTCGGCCGCTCGTTCGCCCTACGGTTCGGACCGGCCACGTTCGTTGTCGCCATCGTCTGTGCCGTGCTGGCCGGAGTCCTGGTGCTGGGAGGTGTGCGATGAGGCGTGAGACACAGAACGTGCTGCTGATCCTCCTCGGCGGGGCAGTGCTGAAGATCTGCCTCAACGGGGACTTCACCCGCTACGTCAAGCCATCGCTGCACCCCTGGCTGATCGTTGCGGCACTGTTCACGATCGCGGTCGCCATCGTCAGCATCGTTCGCGACATCCGCTCCGGCTCACAGAGCGACGGACACGACGAGCACGAGCACACACACAGCTCGCGCAGCCCCTGGCTGCTGCTGCTCCCGGCGCTGGCGATCTTCCTGGTCGCCCCACCCGCGCTGGGCGCCGACAAGGTGCTCCGCTCGGGCACGGTCGTCGCCGCCCAGCCGGCCCCGGGTGAAGACTTCACCACGCTGCCGCAGGACGATGCGCCCCTGCTGAGCTTGAGCGAAGCTGTGATGAGGGCAGTGTGGGACGACTCCGGCAGCCTCGACAACCGCGAGATCCGCCTGGTCGGATTCATCGTGCGGATGGGCGACGGCTCCATCGACCTCGCCCGACTCACCATCGGCTGCTGCGCAGCCGACGCCGCACCGATCAAGGTCAAACTGCAAGGCCCCGACGTGGACACCTACGAACCCGACACCTGGCTGGAGGTCCGCGGCACCATGGTCGCTGACTCCGCCACCGAGGCCAACGGCTACGTGCCCACCTTCACCGCCACCACCCTCACCCCGGTCCCCGCACCCGCCGACCAATACGAGTACTGACCCACCGGGCGAACAGGTCCAGCGGATGCCGCCGACTCGCTGGCGACGCTCACCTTCCGGTGGGCCCAGCCGCGAACCGTGACGAGGTAGGCGGCTCAGACGGATGTACCCGGGCCGACACAGGTGCGGGTGTGCCGCAACCCACCAAACGGTGTCGGGCTCAAGACGGTGTTGACCGATGTGGGTCCGGTGCAGATCGCGATACCGCACGATCGTGAGGGCAAGCTTCGAGCCAACGATCGTGGCCCAAGCGGCAGAAGTGGCTGACCGGGGTGGACGAGATGATCATCTCGTTGTCTGCAAAGGGCTGACAACCGGGAAGGTCCAGGCGAATGAGAGTGTCACGCCAGGATTCGCTGCACTGAGCTGTTCCGCGTAACGGCGTGTGGCGCTGTGTGATCGTCGGAGACTCGGGGGTGGCGCGCCGGGCGGGGTGCGGCGGAAGACGCGGAACTCCCGCTATGAAGGTGGTCCTACCAAAGATCATCTTCACGGGGGGTTCCGCGCGCCATGAGTGTCACATACACCGCTGTCCTGGACATGTCCGAGGGCATCGCGACGAGGGCATCACGGTGCTGACCGCCCGCAGGCCCTCGTTGCGCGGAGCACTGCTGGCGGCCAAGGCCGCCGGGCACTCGCACGTGATCGTGGACGGCACCCTGATGTACACCGACCGGATCGGCACCCCCGGTCCCACACCGGGGGTGGACCTGTGGTGGTCGGGCAAGCACAAGCACCACGGCGGGAACATCCAGGTCGTGTCCGCCCCGGACGGGTGGCCACTGTGGACCTCCGAGGTACGTCCCGGCCGTGAGCACGACACCACCGCCGCCCGCGCCGACCCTGACCTGCTGGCCCTGTCGTTTGATGCCACAACTGATGCCACGACGCCGTCCTGGTTCGGCGCGGTGGTGCGGAAGCGCGGTTGAGCAGGTCGCCGATGCGGCCACCCTCTCCTTGACCGGAATGGTGGTGCGGACCTTGCGGCCGTGGATCAGCCCGCACATGCCCTCGTGACGCATCAGCCGGCCGACAGTGTGCTTGGAGAACGCCGGGGAGGCACGATCCAGCCACGAGGTACCAGAACGTTCCCAGCGAACCGTCACGGCCACGTGGAGCGTGACGACTCGTCCGCCCTGCCGACCAAGTTCAGCCGAGGTTTCGTGTGCCAGCACGCTCACACGAGCGGGGGCGCCTGCGAGCGTGAGTACTCGCCACAGTTGAAAGCGAGGATGCCCGACGTCGCCCTGCAGACGACAATTGGGAGAACCAGCAACTGGTACTGCTCACTGTGAATCCCACGGACTTCGGGCCCGACGGCAGTTGTCGCCTACTCGCGGATGGAGCCGGGGAACCGCCGGGGGAAGGCGGGCAGGTTCGACGACATCCGCGGCTCGCGACCTCTAGCGGAGCAGCTCGGCGCCGGCTCCCTGGGGTGCCAGTGGCCGCGACTGCCTGTCCGCTACCGCTGCGGCGAGCTGCGAGCACGCTAGGTTGCCGGCCGGTCCGGGTTGCCCTCAGGAGGAGGCACCACGGACAACCCGCCCAGCCCGGGCGGCGGGACGTTCCGCCCTGGATGCATCGGCGGTGGCGGTACCGGCCCAAGCATGCCTCGGTCCGCGCGTAGCTGCCGAGCCACCGCCTCCGCGGTGTGCCCTGCGGTGTCCGCAATCGTCCACTCGCCGTTGTCGAGCCGGGTGATGGCGTGGCTCAGGACGTCGTGGGCGGCCACGATGGCCGGCCCGTCTACGAGCACCGAACCGGTGGTGAGGTCCGCGTCGTCCACGGCGTTGCCGAACGCCACCAGGGTGGGTGCAAGGGCGGCCAGCTGCGCGTGCCCTTCCGGGGTCGACCAAGCGTGCTCGGTGATCAGCTGCAAAACCTGCCCGAGGGCGGCCACGGCCGGCGTGCTGGTACGGCGCGATGAGCGGGGTGGCGGCGCGGTCGCGGGCGTCGATGCCGTCCGCCAGGCCGTGCAGCTCGGCCGCGATACGCCGGACGCGGTCCTCATCGAAGTACCGCATGGCGCTGCGCTCGGTGATCCCCATCATGGAGGCGGTCGACCGGACGGCGTCGTCAAGGATCTGTCGCGCACCGCCTGGTGGCGGGGAGAACCCCC